>Ga0075121_1000925_pt1 | contig 19092 bp, 13 predicted proteins | sample AntAceMetag02UKG_FD_69793 | JGI IMG/M metagenome (GOLD analysis project Ga0075121, IMG submission 69793) | Saline lake microbial communities from Ace Lake, Antarctica - Antarctic Ace Lake Metagenome 02UKG | ecosystem: Environmental > Aquatic > Non-marine Saline and Alkaline > Saline | place... | reverse complement strand
CTTGCCACCACATTGATGATGGATTCAAGTGCGTCCGAGAAAACGGCGGAAGAACGGGTGAGGTGAAATGCGTAGAATTTTGCAGCCATCAGCATTGCGCCGACAATGAGCGACAGGCTGATGGCGATCAGGCGGGCTTTGAAGTGGTTTTTTGTTGTTTCTTTTATTTTCAAGTCCTTATCCGGATAAACCTGCGACGTTGAAAGAGAAAACCAGAAAGGATCAATGGCCCGCAAAATAAAGCTGGTGAAACTGTTTTACCAGGTCTTTTAATTTGGCAGCATTTTTGAGATCCGTTGTCTGTTTGCATTTCATGCTGTAAACCAGCATCTGCTGCAACAGAGAAAGCTTCTGATGGTAATCTTTGACGTTCAGTTTGATTCTTTGGGTCATGAAATATTGCGTGGCGATGGTCTGGATTTCGGTGGCGTGATGTTCCTTATTCATGATCCATCGAACCAACTGGTTGAAATCGGGGCTTTTCTCTTTCTCTAAGCTTTTGATTTGCTTCATTGATTTTTCAATTGTGGTGATATGTTCAAGGATCATGTTGATTCTGGCTTGATCATCGTAAATTCCACAGGGGATTTCACAGTGGGCGAAAGCGGTACCCAATAAAATGACAAAACAAAATAAGCCGACCAAAGATTGGAACAAATGCTTTTTCATAATGACCCCCGTATTTTTTCGCGTCGATTTCATTTTTGATTATCCTTCACCGCACCATTTCTGCATCTCATATCATTTGAATCTTGTCAAGCCAGTTAAACCCTTTGACAAGAACTGCTATTGACAGTAAATTACTCACCATTTCTAGGACAAGTTGGTGAGGGAAATGCCCAAATCCCAGCAGTTATATAACACGCGAATTCAGAAAGGTGGAGCCCTTCTGGAAGATATGCGGATGCTCGTGCGCTCGTGGGATGAGATTGGCGGATCAGAGACCACGCGCGAGGTCCGCCGTTTGCTCGGGAAAAAAACCCTCGCACGTTCCAGGGACACGCTGGTTCGGACTTTTGTTCCCAGATTCATTCAAGGTGATCCTCCGAATGCATGGAAGATCCTCCGATTACTCGAAAACAAGAACGCAGCACCTGAAATTCTTCAGCCCGTCTATTACTGGATCACCGCTCGTAATGACCGGCTCCTTTATGAATTCGTAACGGAGGAATTGATCCATGTTGCCTGTTCGGGGGATGGTTCGGTGAGGATCGAGGAAACGGCCACATGGATCAGCGCCCATATCAAAAAAACAGGGCAGGAATGGAGCCCGACCGTTACCCTTAAAGTAGGGCGCGGAATACTGGCTGCCCTACGGGACTTCGGTATCCTCGAAGGTAGATCAAAGAAACGGATCGCTCCGGTACATTTGCCCATGGAAGCCTTCTGTTATATTGCATTTTGGCTCGAAAGATTTGGGCACGGTGGGGGAAGTTTGATAAACCACTCCGACTGGGGCCTGTTCCTTTTAAGTCAGCCAATTGTTGAACGGCTGATGCTCGAAGCGCATCAACTGAACTTGGTGAGTTTCCACTCGGCCGGCCGAATTTACAGGGTGGATTTTCCAACGGATGATCCCGGAGACTATGCTGATGTCCTCTTTGCCTAACGATTTGAAAACGCTTGAAGAAGACCTGGTGGCTGACCCGATTCGAATCAGTGCGTACCACGATCTTCCCTTCGCTATTTTTTGCTATGACCCGGAGGATGAGTTCGAATTGCGCAACCTGCTTCGGCTCTTGGTTTTTGGATTGGACCAGAATCACGACAAACAGGTCCACTTTGTTTCTCTGGCAAAACTGGTCTGGAAAGTGATTTCCGAACAAGAGGGCATCGATAGTCTTATCACGGTCGAAAAAACACGAGGCTTCAAAGCCGGCCAAGACCACGTGAATAGTCTTCTTACAAGTCCGCACTTTCGCCCGATTTCCGACGAGGTGATCAAATGTTTTGATGGGCTCGATCCCTGCAAAGACGTTGTTTTTCTGGTCAGGGCGGGCGGCTTTGCGCCGGTCATCTATCGGCCGTCGGTTTTGTTGGATGAACTTCATCAGCGGACCATGGTGCCGATTGTTTTCTTTTATCCGGGTGGCGCCAAGGGCTCTACGGACCTTTGTTTTTACAACCTGCCGGGTTTCGGCGGAGTCGGAGCCTACAACTATCGTGTGAAAGTCTATGGAGCCAAAGAATGAAAAAGATTCGTGACATCTTTGCCAAGCCGATTGATCGAACTATCGAGGAAGTGATCAAGGTTGAACAGGCCGATGAGAAGGCCGTGCTGGTGGAGCTTGAGGAATACATACCGACCGATTATTTGCAGGAGCAGTATGCCCGTCTTTTTGACGAAATCGCATCGGGGCCTGCAAGTCCGCGCGAAGGAATCGGCATTTGGATCTCCGGGTTCTTCGGTTCTGGTAAATCTCTTTTTGCCAAGATATTGGGGTACACTGTGGCGGCCAGAAAGGTGGGGGCGAAAACCGCATCCGATATTTTCAAGGTTAAACTCAACAATCCGAAAATTGCTGCCCTGATGGACTCCATCAATTCACGCATTCCCTTTCATCCGATCATTTTTGATGTCTCCATGGATCGGGGGGTTCGCTTGGCCAACGAGCGTCTTACAGAAATCATCTATAAGGCCCTGCTCCGGGAGCTTGGCTATTCGGAAGATTTCGATCTGGCCGAACTTGAAATCACACTTGAGGGCGACGGCAAACTGGACGCTTTCATCCAGAGATTCCAGGAAATGCGCCATCAGCCCTGGGAAAAGAGACGTCTGCTGGGGCTCGCCATTAACGAGGCCGGCGCCGTCCTTCATGATCTTGAGCCGGCTACTTATCCCACGGCCGACTCCTATGCCATTTCCGTGGGACGCGGACGTGCGGATATCGACCCCAACAAACTTGCCAAAAGGGCCTATGAACTGACTGAAAGACGTCGACCCGGCCATGCACTGATTTTCATTATAGACGAAGTGGGGCAGTATGTTTCGCGCAGTGTGGATAAAATGCTTGATTTGCAGGCCATTGTTCAGTCTTTGGGCGTGGAGAGCAAGAATCGGGTGGAGCATAAACAAGCCATCTCGCCCTGCTGGATTGCCGTCACTTCACAGGAAAAACTGGATGAGGTGGTTAACGCGCTGGATTCCAAAAAAATTGAACTGGCCAGACTCCAGGATCGTTTCCGCCTGACCGTTGACCTCAAACAGTCCGACATCGCCGAGATAACAGCAAAAAGAATTCTTGAAAAAACAGCCGAAGCAGAGGGTGATCTCGGCCAATTGTATGACGACAACGAAGGCCGGATTAATGAACTAGGTCGGTTGGAACGTACGAGCCGGGACACCGCTATTACAAGAAAAACCTTTGTCCGTCTATATCCCTACCTTCCTTACGAGATCGACCTTTGCGTGGACATTGTGGCGGGCCTGCGGCTTCGCCGCGGCGCGCATCGTCACGTGGGTGGAAGCAATCGGACCATCATTAAACAGGCCCAGGAGTTGATGATCAATCCCCGGACCCGCCTGGGCGAAGCTCCTCTTGGTGATCTTGTCACCCTCGACAAAGTCTATGAGCTTCTCTATCTGGGCAACCTTCTCCCCAGTGAGGTGAGTAGAGAAGTAGATGATGTGGCAAGAAACTTTCCGGATAATTCCATGGCGCAAAAGGTTGTCAAAGCCATCGCACTTTTGGAACCGGTCAAAGATTTACCGCGTACGCCCCATAACCTGGCGGTGGTGCTGTATGGTTCCGTCACATCCGGTGCTATTTTGGGCGACGTGGAAAACGCCATTGCGGTCCTTGAAAAGGCGCAGGTGATTCGAAACTCCGAAGAGGGTTACAAACTCCTGACTGTGCAGGAGAAAACGTGGGAAACGAAGCGCAACAGTCTCGACCCCCGTGAAGCGGACCGCAACCGAATCAAGCGGGAAGTTCTGAGACAGATTTTTTCCGACCCCCAATTGAGGAAATATCAATACCGGAAGCTGCGGAATTTCCGAAACACACTGGTCGTGGAAGGCGACACGGTCGAGTCCGCCGGCGAGATTCCATTGAACCTGTTCCTTGCAGATTCTGTGCAGTCAAAGGCGGATCGAATCAGCGAGGCCCGCGATGAGAGCAGCACCCAACGCAACGATCTGTTCTGGATCATCACCCAGACTGATGAAATCCATGATCTGATCGTTGCGGTTTACCGTTCCAGGGAAATGGTCTCCGAATACGAACGTCTTGCATCCCAGCAGCGCCTGAGTGGGGAGGAATCCTCTTGCCTTGCCGAAGAAAAGAACCGTCGGGATGTTCATTATCGAAAACTCCGTGCAAAAATGCTCGAAGCCGTCCAGTCCGGAACAGGCTTTTTCCAGGGGGTCCAACACGATGCCACGGCCCTGGGTTCCGGATTTGTGGATATTTTCCATAAACTTTTTGATATCGTGGTTCCTGTTCTCTATCCAAAGCTTGAAGTCGGCGTGTTGCCCCTCAAGGGCGATGAGCCGGAGAAACTCATCACCGCAGCCAACTTGAATGGCCTTCCGCCCGTCTTTTACCATGACAAGTCGGCGCAAAGCCTGGTGGTGAAACAAAGCGGCAAGTTTCTGCCCAACCTGGGCGCGGACCTTTGCCGTGAAATGCTCGATTATCTTAAAAAAGAACACGCCTACGGCAACAAGGTCACCGGCAAAATCCTGGAAACGCACTTTTCCGGCATCGGTTATGGTTGGGAACGAGAAGCCCTGCGCCTTGGGCTGGCTGTCCTTTTTAGAGGAGGGGCCGTGGAAGTCATCCACCAGGGTCGCAAATATAGAAACTACAGCGATCCTGCCTGCAGGCCCCCCTTTGTGAACAACCCCGCGTTTCGAGCGGCCTCCTTTGCGCCGAGGGAAACCCTGGACCTCAAGATTCTGGCCAGGGCGGCCCAAGCCTATGAGGAGATCACCGGCAAGGACGTCAATATCGAAGAAGGCGACATTGCCAACGCTTTTCAGGAAGTAGCGGTCGAAGACCGGGAAAAATTACTCCCCGTGGTCGCCCGCCTTAAGGCCCTCAAGGTTCCGGGGGCGGACTCCGTGGCAGCCCACCTTCAATGGGTGGAAGGCATCCTCGATATGGCTCCGGACGACTGTGTGAAGACTCTCGCCGGCGAGGGAAAGTCCTATCTGGAAGGCCGAAAAAAAGCCGCGACCCTAGAGTCGCTGGCGTCGGAGATCAATCTTGAGATCCTGGAAACTGCCCGCCGGGTGTTGAACGAGCAATGGCCGGTTCTTGCCGACCGTTCACCCGGCCCGGAACTTCAAAAATCCGCCGATGAACTGTCCGAGGCGTTTGATTCGGAAAACGTCCTGGATCATCTGGAAAGGGTTAGGCAGGCATCGGAAAAACTGGGCATGGAATACGGCAATCTCTACCGGGCCACGTTTGAACAGCGTAATAAAGTGTATGAGATCGCCATTGATCAAGTAAAGGGCCTTCCGGAATGGGCGGCCTTCACCGAGGATACGGATGTCACCAAAGTGGAACAAGAAGCCCTGCTTCGCGCCCTGATGTCGCGTTTGGGAGAAAAGTTGGACCTGCAAAGAGGAGACACCGTCTGCCGCATCACCCATGCCACGGTTTCTCAGATGGAGAGCGACATAGCTGCTGTAGAGGGCCTGACCCGGGAGGTGGTCCTGCGCCTGCAAAAGGCTGTGGAGCCCGAAGAAAAGGTGGAACGGTTTCGGGTCTCGCAACATTTTTCTGGGAAAATCGGAAATAAGGAAGATTTGGATTCCGTCATCACTAACCTGCGCTACAAACTGGAAAAGCTTCTGGCCCAGGGCTGCAAAGTGATATTGGAGTAAGCCATGCGCGCCTATGATTTAGCGATTCAGAATTTTTCAGTTGCCGAACACCTGCTTCAGCTTCATGAATTGTTTCGAGGATTGAAGGAAAGCCCCGCCGATGAACCGCTTCGCCTGGCCGTCTGCTCTTGTTTTAAAATCCCGGAAAAAGCCGTTCTCAGACATGCAAAAAACGATCAGGTGGTCCTGGTGGCCAAGGCAACCGCACCCATCCCGCCCAGCCTTCTGGTGCAGGACGGCATCAACTTTCTGTTGCGCCAGGCGGTGGTTGTGGGTTGCACGGCACTGGAATCATTTTTCTGGGATGCTTTGCGTGAAAACGTGCTCACAATCGTGCGTGCAAGAAAAAGGGGGGCTGACAAGTCTTTACGAGAACTTACCCTGTCCTTGGACGATTACCTTTCGCTGGAAGGCTACGATGATCCGGATATACGGCTGCAGCAGATCATTTTGAAAAATTTCGAGCGTGGCACACTGTATGATGCGTTGTCCATCGACAGAATTGCTAAGATTCTGACAGTAAAAGACTTCTGGCCAAAGGTTGCTGCAAAAACCGGGAATCCGGATAAGGATATCAAACGACACATCGGAGAAATCATCAACAGGCGTAACCAGGTTGCGCACCGGGCCGACAGACCTGATGAAGAGGCGGACCCGCCCGAGGAACAGGACGGCCATGGGCTCCGCGCCATCAACTATGCGTGGGCGAACACGCGTGTTTCAACGGCCAAGAATGTGGTGTCCGCTGCGTCGGAGATCTTCACCGAGACTTTGAAGCAATTGGAGGTACAACTGGACCAGGAAGAAGAACAACGCCTTGCCCGGCAGACCATGAAGCCATAAACCAGGTTCACCCCTCGTGACGGAATAAAATAGATGAAAGACAATCTGATCTCCCAAATCCAAAGCTTCACCCTGGAGGCCCGGGCCACCCTGGAAACCGAGAACGGCCAGCAGCTTGAAGGTATCTACGGCTGGTTGCCGGATGGCCGATTTGCCGACACGGCCCGTTATCCAGCCATCAATAAAATCGATGAAGCTAAAGAGACACGCCGTCGGTTGGAAGCCTATGCCGAGGAGGAGAGAACCGCCGGCCTTTCGCCAGAGGGCACCCGCATCAGGCTTGTAAGGGAGACCGCTTTCACCTGGCTAAACCGTATTGTAGCCCTGCGAATGATGGAAGAGCGTGGCATCATCAAGTCAACTGTGGGCAGATTGGACAAATCCAACAGTTTTATTTACTGGCTCACCGCCGATGGAAACGATGACATGTATGCGCTCCATCAGCAGGGGGCCTTGCCACAGAATGCCATGGGTGAAGGCCCAAGTGATGTAGCTTACAGACAATTTCTTATATGGCAATGCACCCAACTGGCAAGAGATGTATCGGTTCTGTTTGATCCGGGAAATCTCTCCACCCGCCTGTTTCCGCGGCCGCCCGTTCTGAAAAAAATTATGGAGGCCATGAACAGGGAAGACCTGGCGGAGGCATGGCGAACCGGGAATGAGGAAACGGTTGGATGGCTCTATGAAGGTTTCATCGAAGAGGAAAACAAGGCTGTCTTTGAGAGATTCGGCAAAGGAAAAAAGGTAAAGGCCGATGAAATCGGAGCCGCTACACAGCGCTTTACACCCAGGTGGATTGTCCGTTTTTTGGTGGAAAACTCCCTCGGCCGCCTTTGGATGGAAATGCATCCGGACAGCCGTTTGAATGAAAAACTCGAATATCTTGTGCCGACCCAGGCGATTGAACGTTCCACGGAACCTGTTAAAGACATTTCATTTCTCGACCCAAGCTGCGGTTCCATGCATTTCGGCCTTCTGGCCTTTAATCTTTTTGTTGAAATGTACCGAGAAGAGCTGGAGAAGGCTGGACAGCCCGGTTGGCCGGACGAACCGAGTGTCGCTTGCATAGAGGAGATTCCAGCAAGCATTATTGTTAATAATATCTATGGCATCGATATAGACTTCCGCGCCGTACAGCTTTCAGCCCTTACCCTTTTCCTCAAGGCGCGCTCATTGAACAAAGAATGCGCTTTTTCAGATAACAACCTGGCCTGTGCCAATGTGGAAGCAATCACGGGAGGCCGGCTGGAAGAATTCATTAAGCAGTCACAATTCAGTCACCCCATTTATGAACGTGTCCTCAGGGCCATTGCCGATCGAATGAAGGATTCGACCCAGCTTGGTAGCTTGCTTCGGCTGGAAAAAATTCTCGAGTACCTCATTGGCGAAGAAAGGAAGAAAATTGATAGGAATGGACAATTTCAGTTTCCTTTTCCTGGTTTGCCACAAGATCAGTTTGAAACCAAGGAGGGCGTTGAAGAATTTTTTGAAATTCTTTCTGAGCAGTTGTTGCGGCATTTAGACGCTTTTGTGCAAAGCTCACGAGAAAAGGGAGTTGACCCTGGGCACTTTGCTGCCGAGGCGGCCAAGGGTTTGCGCTATCTTCGCCTGGTATCAAGGCAATACGATGTGGTCACCACCAATCCCCCTTACCTGAGCCGACGTAATATGTCTCCGGTTATCGCCAAACATCTTGACACGAATTATACAAACACCAAAGGCGACTTATATGCTGCGTTTATTGCCCGTTGCCTCGAACTTGCTTCGTCCGTCGGCAAAGTGGCCATGGTCACCCAACAGTCCTTTATGTTCATTAAGACATACGAAAAAATGCGCGAGGATTTGAGGGAGGTCGCTTTTGTAGATTCCATGGCACATCTCGGCCCCAAAGCCTTTCCCAACATCACAGGTGAAAAAGTAAACACTACGGCCTTTGTTTTGTGTAAGGAGAAGAGTACCGAAAAGAGGGAGGTCCATAAAGGCACTTTTTTCCGTTTGATGCGGGAAAAGGATTCGGAAGCCAAGCGGATTGCTTTTGAAATGGGATTGGCTACTTTGCGGACCGAACAGGCGTACCCGTTGGTTTTCACCTGTCAGCAGGAGGGTTTTGACACAATTCCGGGGAACCCTTGGGTATATTGGATGCCTTGGAAATTGCGCCAACTTTTTCGGAAATTGGATATTCTGGGTAGTACTGCTCCTCCTCGACAAGGTCTTGCTACTGCTGATAATGCTCGATTTCTTCGCAGGTGGTGGGAAATTGGTCTTATAAATATTGAACGTAATGCAACATCCTGTATTCACAGTCTAAGCACGGGGAAGAAATGGTTCCCTTACATGAAGGGCGGAACACCGATTCCATGGTTTGGTAATCAGGAACATGTTTTGAATTGGGAAAAAAATGGAGCAGAAATCGACGCTTTCCGCCCACGGGCTGTCATTCGTAATCCAGATTATTATTTTCGAAAGGGCATCACTTGGAGCGACGTCAGTTCCAGAGGTTTTGCTGGGAGACTGTCCCCAGGAGGATTTGTCCATGACGTAAAGGGAATGACCTGTTATCCGCGAGATGAAAAGATTTTTACCGTTCTGGGTTTGTTTAATTCCACTTTTGCCAATTTCGTACTGAGTGCTCTCAATCCGACCATTTCTTATCAAGTCGGGGATATTGAGCGCCTTCCAATTCCAGCTCAGACTTCGGAGACTCTCGATGTCATGGTAGTGGAAGCCGTCGGCCTTGCTAAACAGGACAGTTCCGATAGTGAAATTACATACGACTTTATCCAGCCACCCTTGTCGGTTTCCCAGATTGATGAACGCCATGCCAGGCTGCGCGGAATCGGAGAGGAAATCGACAAAGAAGTGACCCGGCTATATGGCCTGACCGAAGGGGATCGGCTTTCCCTCAAGGCCGAGATGGAAGGTACGGTATCCACGACGAACGGGGATGCCGACGGTGAAGGATCATCTGGAGACGACGAAAGGGACAGTGCAACCGAAAGCGAATTGACTGAATCCGACCTGGCTCGGGCATGGATCAGCTACGCCTTCGGCGCCGTGTTTGGCCGTTATGACATCGGGCAAGCTGATGGATTTGGAAGGGGGATTTTCGACGAAGAAACCTCTGCCGCCATTCTCGCTTTGATGGACGAAGACGCCGTAATGGTATCGGAACCGGCACATCCTCAGGATGTCACGCTCCGAACCCTCCGCTGCCTGGAATTCATGCGCGGAAAAGAAACCGCCCATGCCCTGGTTCGGGAAGTCGCAGGTTCCGACGGGGACCCCGAGGAACTGCTGCGAAGTTTCCTGGACCGCTTCACAGGCAATCCGGAAGTCTCCTTCTGGAGACATCATTCCCAGCTTTACCGCAAACGCCCCATCTTCTGGCCCCTCCAGTCTCCCAAACGAAAATTGACAGTCTGGGTTTTTCAGGAGCGCTTTACAACGGATACACTTTTCAAGGTGCGCTCGGAATTTGTGGACACAAAGGCTCGTTGGCTGGAGGCCCGCATCAGGGAACTCAAGGAAAAGGCCGAGGCAAGCGCGGGTGCGGAAAAGCGAAAGGCGGAAAAGGAAGCTTCCCAAATGGCCGACATCCTGGACGATGTGCAGGAATTTTCAAAACGCTTAAACGCCGTCATCCAGAAAGGCTACACCCCGCATATCGACGACGGTGTGCTTATCAACGCCGCTCCCCTGTGGGAACTCCTCCCTTCCTGGCCGGATACGAAAAAAGCCTGGGGTGAGTTGGAAAAAGGCAAATACGACTGGGCGCACCAGGCTATGGATCATTGGCCGGACCGTGTCCGCGAAAAATGCAAGACCAATAAATCCTTTGCTATCGCCCATGGGCTGGAATGAGAGAAACACTATGGACCTGATCAAACATGTGAGTATTGAGGGTTTCAAATCCATCAAACACCTTGATCGACTGAAACTGGGCTCGATCAACTTGATGATAGGCCCCAACGGTTCCGGTAAATCCAATTTTATCGGCCTTTTTCAGTTGCTGAATTATGCCATGACGGAATCGTTGCAGGATTATGTCAAGACAAGAGGATTTGCCGAAAGTTTTCTGTATTTGGGCTCAAAAACCACCTCTCGGATGCGGATCGAACTGGAGTTTGGCACGGAGAGCGGGACGAACCGGTATCGGTTTACGCTTGTCGCCGCTGCGGGAGACATCCTGATATTTTTGGAAGAGAGTATTTTCTTCCAGGCGGATGGTAATCCTCGGCCTATTGAAAATACCCTGGACCCGGGAGGCAAGGAAAGCGCCTTGCCGAAAGCAACAAGCCCGCCACTCAATCATGCTGAAATGGCGACTGCCCGCGCCATCTCGAACCAGCTTTCAAGAAAGCGCGTCTATCAATTCCATGACACCTCCATGGAATCCCGTCTGCGAAAGGCAACCTTACTGGATGACAGCCGCTATCTTCGCTCCGACGGCGGTAACCTCTCCGCCGTCCTTTTCCGTTTAAAGCAAAACAAGTCCGATTATTACCGAAGAATCATATTGCAGTTGCGACGGATGATTCCCGGTTTCCGGGATTTTGTGCTGGAACCGGAAGACAGACACATTTTGTTGCGCTGGCGCGGCCATGATCCGGAGTACATTTTTGGTTCGCACCAGCTTTCGGACGGCAGCCTTCGCCTGATGGCATTGACCACCCTGTTCCTGCAGCCCCCTGAAGATCTGCCGGATATGATCATCGTGGATGAGCCTGAACTCGGCCTCCACCCCCAGGCCGAAGCTCTGCTGGCCGGTCTGGTTCGCTCTGTTTCTTCCAGATGTCAGGTGCTTCTGGCCACGCAATCGGCCAGCTTCGTGGACAATTTCGAGCCCGAGGATGTCATAGTGTGCGAAATGGAGGGTGCGGAGAGCATGTTCCAAAGACCGACAAGGACGGAATTGGCTGCATGGCTGGAGGATTATTCCCTTGGCGAAGTCTGGCGGAAAAATGTTATGGGAGGTCAGCCATGAGCCGCCAGGTCATCTTTTACGTGGAAGGCTACACTGAACTTGAGTTTGTCAATGAGATAATCGGGCCGCATCTGAGCATCCTCGGCATCATCTGGCACAAACCCATCCTGGTATCCAACAGCGTGCGCAAGGACCGAACCGCGCGAGGCGGAGTCCGCAGGTACGATCCAATCCGAAAAGACCTACAGCGGTTGCTGGCCCAATACCATGGAGCGGATTTCATCTTTACAACGATTCTGGATTATTATGGGCTGCCTGAAGATTTCCCTTTGAGGAACGTTCCGCTTCCCGGTGTCGTCAGGCCTTTGGACAAGGTCCAGGCCATTGAAAACGCCTGGGGCGAGGATATTAATGACCATCGGTTCCTGCCAAACCTTCTACTGCACGAATACGAAACGCTCATTCTGGCCCATCCTGAATCCTTGCTCGCCGCATATCCCGAAGCCCGGCAGGCGATTATTGATCTCCAAAAGGACATTTCCGGTTTTCGAAATCCGGAAGACATAAACGACAACCCAATGACCGCTCCGTCAAAGCGAATCATCCGTGCCTTGGACGCTTACCATATTCGTTATGACAAACCGACCGGCGGCGCCCTGGCGGTTCTTGAACTGGGACTGGATGCCATTCGGCGGGAATGTCCCAAATTCGATTCCTGGCTGAAAAAGCTGGAATCCCTTGCCGACAATTAAGGATTAAACCATGGCCAAGTTATCCGACAGAGTCCGAAGCATGATCGCCCGGCAGGTAAAGAAGCGCGGCGTTGTTGTCTGGTACGATCCCGAAAAAGCTTACACCGGTTTGGTACAGGATCTGGACCTCGCTGAAACCACGGTATTGCAATACACGGATACCTTTTTTCGCCTTCGCCACGAACTGGAACCTTGCCTTGAATTTGTCTCTCCAGAAGGAAAAGTCAAGGACGGATGCGGTGTTCCACCGAATGTGGTCGTCTATGTCCCCATGGAACGGGGCGAAACATCTTTTGCTTTGATCGAAGCCGAAACCGCCGGCGCGGTGGTCGAACCCGGTGCGGAGGCCCCGGAAAGGAACAGCCGGTTAAGGGTTCAGGCGGAAACATTCTTTCTGGATATCGCCCCGGAAAAGGCTGGACACCTGGCAAGGCAGGTGGAGGAAGGGGTTCTCACCCTTGAAGATTTGGACCGAATTTCAGAGGAAGTGGGCAGCATCACCTCAGGGGCGCTCAAGCTGGTTTTCGGCGCTGCATCGCCCATTGAATCCATTATCGAGTTCGCTTCGGGTTCCACCAAGGACGGCAAGATTTCCGAAAAGAAGGCCTTGGGTGAACTGCGGACTCTGGTTAAGTCCGAATTGGGACTCGATTTCGGCGATGCCTCATCCCCTGAGGAAGCCCGCCAAGCCTTACGTAGAATCATTCTTCTGGCCGACTTCACGTCCTCCATTCCCGAAACCGGAAGACCTTCGGCTTTAAGTACTGTAAATATGCCCGAAAAACCCATGCAACTGGATGCGCTGAAACACTTGTGCGAGACATGGCGTAACCGTGTGGACTTTCGCGACGGTTACATCCAGTCGGCGCGTGAGCTGGAACAAGCCGCGGGCATTTCTCAGATGAAATTGGACGTGGATGCCTTGGCGGCAGTGGAGACTTTCCCCTGCATCGACTCTTTGCTCATTGCATCGGTGCAAACCTCTTTGTTTCAAGGGCGCTTGGAATCGGCAGTGACCCTGGCCGCATCTAGAAAAAAATCATTCTGGAGCCGTGAACAGCCCGATTTTTTTCTGAAATGGTCGGCACTGGAACTGGCCGGACGCTTCATGACTGAAGCCGCCAAGTTCCGTAATCAGATCAAAAATTTGGATGCTTCGGCAGGCGATATGGTCAGGGCCTACACACTTTTTTCGGAGCCCTGGATGATGGTGGATCGTTTTCATCGCCACTGGGAAAGCCGCTTGCTTAACCTCGATCCGGATGAAACGGAAGAAGACGATTTTGAAAAACTGGCAGCCAAAGTTCGCAGCAAATACACAGACCTGGCCGATGAAATGAATCGAGCCTTTCTGGAGCGGTTTCAAAAGGCCGGCTTTGAAATGGAGGGAATCCTGCCCCAGGCGCGGATCTTTCATGATCGGGTTGCTCCAGCTCTTGCTAAAGAGAAAAAGACGGTGTTCTTTCTGGTGGATGCCTTGCGTTATGAAATGGCGGCCGAACTTCTGGAGGGGATGGACAAGGATTTTGATGTTGCCCTTGAGCCCGCTCTCAGCAAACTCCCCTCCATCACGTCCGTTGGGATGGCTGCCCTTTTGCCCGGGGCCGAAACAGGATTGGAACTGGTTTCTACAAAGGGTGGTCTGGCCCTTGTTCTGGATAGTCGCCCTCTCAGAGATCGAAAGAGCCGATTGGCCTACGTGGAAGAAAAGGCTCCGGCTGGGTTTATGGCGTTGAGATTGGCCGACGTGTTGAAGATAGGAGCCAAGCGAAAAAAGGAATTGAAGGCGGCAGGGCTTATTGTGGTGACCTCCCAGGAAATAGACCGATTGGGGGAGGACGGCGAAGATTACGCCGAAACCCGCCGTTTCATGGACGACATGCTGGAGCAGTTGCGCCGTTCCATTCGGATTCTTGCGAAACTGGGGGTCGAACATTTCATCATCACGGCGGACCATGGATACATTTTTGCAGACCAGATCGATCCAGGGATGCTCATGGATTCTCCCGGCGGGATTACCGTGGAACTTCATCCTCGCGTATGGATTGGAAAAGGCGGCACGGACGCTGAGGGGTATGTGCGCGTTGCAGCAAGCGAGCTTGAATTCGGCGGCGACCTTGAAATGGCATTCCCTCGCGGGCTATCTTGTTTTCGGGTGAAGGGGGGAGTCGGCGGATACTTTCACGGCGGCATATCGTTGCAGGAGATGGTGATACCCGTTGCTGTTCTTCAAAGCAGGGCATCGGCGGTAGTCGGCACCGCAACCGAAATGAAGATTTCCCTGGAGTTAGGAAAAGCCGTCATCACCAATCGGTTTTTTTCCATGGTGGCAACGCTTGAAGTGCATGGGCTTTTTCAACCGGAGGATGTCCGGATTCGGGCCACGGTTCTTTCCAATAAAAAGGATGTCGGTTTCTGTGCCATGGCTGTCTATGGCTATGAGGAGGGATCTCGCGAAATTACCATGAAAAAAAACGAACCCAACGCTCTGACCTTCATGCTCGCCGATGATGCGGGTGTTGAAAAAGTCACAGTTCAGATCATGGACTGCCATACTCAGCTTGAGTTGGCTGCGTTGGTCGATGTTCCGGTTAAACTGGGGATTTGATCAATGGATGATGCGCTGGACCTTAAAGTAACGGATGTTTTTGCGGGCAAGGTGGTTCGCAAAGACCTTGTACGAAAAATCAAGGTGGGTGTGAACGTTCCGGTCTTTGTCCTGGAATATCTTCTGGGTAAATATTGTGCTACCGATGACCCGATCGCCATAGACGCTGGCCTTCGCGTGGTGAACAATACCTTGGCCGAAAACTTCGCCCGGCCTGAGGAAGCCAACAAGGCCCAGGCCCTGGTCAAGGAAAAAGGGCGGCATACATTTATCGACAAGGTGAAGGTCCGTTATCTTGCTCAGGATGATAAATACTGGGCCGAACTGGTGAATTTCGGAAACAAATATCTTCACGTGCCGGATCGTTTCGTCCGCGAGTTCGACCGGTTGTTGATGGGCGGGATCTGGGCGCAGGTGGAAATTCGGCACCAGTACGATGAAGATGCTCGGGGCCGGCGCAGCCCGTTCTGGATCGAACAGATCACGCCCATACAATTGGCCAGCTTCAATCTGGATGAGTATCGCGAGACCCGATCCCGATTCAGTTCCGAGGAATGGGTGGATCTGCTCATCCGTAGCGTCGGTTTGGAGCCCACGCAGTTTGACCGCAGGCTGAAATTATTGTTTCTGCTGAGGTTGGTTCCCCTGTGCGAGGCAAATTACAACCTTGTGGAACTGGGGCCGAGGAGCACGGGCAAATCCTTTGCGTATCAGGAGTTGAGCCCGTATGCCATTCTCCTCACGGGTCCTACGACCGTCGCCAATCTTTTCTATAATATCGCATCCGGAAAGATGGGTTTGGTCGGTCTGTGGGATGCCGTGGGTTTTGATGAGGTGGCTGACCTTCAGAAAATGCCTAAAGAAGTGGTGACAACACTGAAAACCTATTGCGAATCGGGATCCTTTGCCAGGGGAAAAGAATCTCTGAGCGGGCAAGCCTCCATGGCGATGTTCGGCAATACGAACCAACCCGTGGACGTAATGGTCCGGTCTTCGCACCTTTTCATGCCCATGCCGGATGTGATTCGGGATGACCTGGCGTTTTTGGACCGCATTCACTGCTATTTGCCGGGCTGGGAAGTGCCCAAGATGCGCATGGAGTTTTTTACGGATCATTATGGGTTCGTGGTCGATTATCTGGCCGAGGCCATGCGCGAACTCCGCCGGCACAACTACACTGAGTTGGTGGAAAGGTATTTTTACTTTGGGGATCATCTGAATGCCCGCGACGTAAAAGCCGTGAGGAAAACGGTATCCGGCCTGGTGAAGCTCATCTACCCGGAAGGAGATGTCACCAAGGATGAAATGGCGGAACTGCTTAGCCTTGCCTTGGAAAGCAGACGTCGGGTAAAGGAGCAGTTGAAAAAAATTGGGGCATTCGAGTACCACCAGACTTCTTTTTCCTACCGCGACAAGGAAACCATGGAAGAGACTTACGTCGGGGTGCCCGAAGAGGGAGGACGGAATCTCATATCCACCGACCCGCTTGCCCCCGGCTGTTTATATACGGCATCCGTTAATTTCGAAGGGAAAGTCGGCTTGTACCGCATTGAGGTCGGGGTTTCCTCCGGGACGGGAAAACTGAAAATGGCCGGTGGTCTGCAAAGCCAGATGAAGGAATCCGTGCAGAGGGCATTCGCGTACCTCCAGGGCCACAAGGTCCCCACGGGAATAGCCGGCGTGTTCGACACCACGGACTTTCATGTAGAAGCCATCGACCTGCTCGGAAACAAAATCATTTGTGAAGCCGGTGTCGCTTTCATTGTTGCCATATATTCTGCGATCAAAAAAGTTCAGGCTTTGCCCGGCCTGATAATCCTTGGTGACATCAGTATTCAGGGAAATATTAAGGCCGTCCAATCCTTGGTGGAACCGCTTCAAATGGCCATGCAAAACGGAGCGAGGCGAGCCCTGATACCCCTCGGAAACAAACGCAATTTCTTGGAAGTGTCCGGCGAAATAATGGAGACGGTCGATCCGATTTTCTTTTCCGATCCACAGACTGCAGCAATGAAGGCGTTGGCTTTGAAGTAGAGTTTTTGCCGATCAAGGGTCTTTTAAGGGGCTCCCCCGGGTCATAAAAAATATGAGTTTCACTCAGCATGGGGGGCTTTTCCGAAACCATACCTGAAAAATTCTGAAACTTTTATTGACAAATTGACTCAAAAAACATACAAAGAAAAGTTATATTTTATATTTGCACTATTGCAGGATTGTAATGTCCCTGAAAGGTTGAGGTAAGGTTCGGCAGGTACTCTCCCGACCCAGGTTGCCATTTTTCCGGTGCCTGATTTTTGCAATAGGATCCCTGAAAGGAGATATCATGCCAAAGAAAAGAGTTATCAGCGAAGAGGTCTTTGCGGCCATGTTGGATCAGGCAATTGAGGACTTGAAGCAGAGTGGCTTGGATGCCGGTGAGGTCTTTTCCATTGTGGAAGAGAATTTCGGTGTTTCTTATGCCCGCAGGTTTTGTAGTCAATGATTTAGAGCCCGAGAGCGTCTTGTGGGTGAAGGACATCCCTATGTCTTCCTCCTCTGAAACCCTTGAAATTTTTACCGATTGCACCTGTCCATGGTGTTATTTCATGTCCGGGCGGATCGCCCAGCTTAAAAAAGAATATAACATTCAAATCCGACGTCGAATGTTTCCGTTTCGTTCGGATACCCCAAAGGAAGGCCTTTCACTGGGTGCCTGTTTTTCTGACGACCCCCTCGTGGTCAATGAAAGAATGCGCAACCTGAAAGAGACAGCGGAGGCGCTGGGTCTCCCTTTTGGCTCCCCTGAAATGATCTACAACAGTCGTTCGGCCCAGGAACTGGGCCTTTGGGCTGAATCAAAGGGCAGGGGCGATGCTTTTCTCCAGGCCCTATACGTCGCCTATTTTGTGGATTCAAGAAATATTGCGAAAATCTCCGTATTATCCGAGATTGCCGCTCCGGTGGGCCTTCCATCTGAGAATGTTGATAAAGTGATCAAAGCCGGGACCTTTAAAGAGCGTGTGGATCGGGACTGGGTCATGGCAGAGAAGATGAATATTCTGGTCTTGCCCACCTTTGTGATAAACGGGGATCGCCTGGTTGGGGCTCAGCCCTACCGCAAGCTTCAGCGGCTGATGGAAAAAAATGGTGTTGTGATAAGAGGATGAGTGAGTATCCCGGGCACAATTTCATCATGAGATGGATCAATTTCCTGCTGGATCTTTCGGTTACCCTGTTCCTGTGGTGTTATTACACATTGGGCTTCGTCCTTTTTTTTGCCCCGGTTTATTTTTTGGTTTACTGTTTTTCCGTAAACCACCAAACCGTGTTTCAAAAGCTGAACCATATCTTCTACAAAGGGTTTTTCGGCCTTGTAAAACTGTTGATCCCTTCGTGTCGGTGGCAAATCCCGAAGGCAGTGCGGGAAATTCGATCATCGGTAATTGTGTGCAATCACCGATCCTATATTGATCCTATTTTGCTGATTTCAATTTATGCGCGGCATACCACCATTGCCAAAGCCCGCCTCTTCGGCATTCCGGTTTTAGGCACAATACTTTCCCTGTCAGGATACATCCCGTCCACGGCCAGGGGCCGTTTTTCGGATCTGATGGTGGATCGCATCGATGGCATAGATGCGTTCCTTGCTTCGGGTGGCAACCTGTTTATCTTTCCCGAGGGCACCCGCAGTCGGGATGGTCGCATCGGTAGTTTGAACAAAGGGGCTTTTAAGCTTGCCAAAATGTGCAAAGCACCGGTAAAGGTTCTCTTTATTGAAAATACGGACAAACTGTTTAAACCAGGGAAATTTCTCTTTAACGCCCACCGTCCCAATACCGTTACCGTGACGCTGGCAGGCGAAATGAATCCGGATTACCGGTCTGACCAATTTTCAATCAACGCTTTAATGGCTGAGGTTCATGCGCTTATGGTGAAATCATGAAAATTGTCCTGCTTTCCATGCCGGATGTGGCGCCGGTTATCATGCACGAATCAGCTTTTCATCTGCCGAGCCTCGGCGTTGCCAGCGTCGGTGCCAATATTGACGAAAAAAATGAAGTTTATATTATCGACCTGATCCGCAAGCGGCGGAAAATCCGGCGCTACCTCACCCGCGTCCTGTTAAAAATCCAACCTGATCTGG
>Ga0075121_1000914_pt1 | contig 19265 bp, 14 predicted proteins | sample AntAceMetag02UKG_FD_69793 | JGI IMG/M metagenome (GOLD analysis project Ga0075121, IMG submission 69793) | Saline lake microbial communities from Ace Lake, Antarctica - Antarctic Ace Lake Metagenome 02UKG | ecosystem: Environmental > Aquatic > Non-marine Saline and Alkaline > Saline | place... | reverse complement strand
ATATATTTTATTATCCTTCGCGTATATTTACCATATATTGCCAATGTTTTCATTCCTACTTATTATTCAAGATTTTTCTCCCATCTCTTCACTCTTCACTCTTCACTGTTCACTATTCACTCTTCACCCTTCAAGAATTAAGAAAACCATCTTTGAATTTAACATATAGTTCACTGTGATGATGCAGGTCGGCAACTTCAGCATCAGTCAACTGCCGGACAACTTTTGCAGGAGTTCCTATTATCATGCTGCGGGGCGGGAATTTCTTACCCATAGTGACAACTGAGCCGGCACCTACAATAGACTCTGAGCCAATAACAGCACCGTCAAGGATAGTGGCATTCATCCCGATCAGGGAATAATCTTCTATCGTGCAACCATGCAGCATAGCTTTATGCCCCACTGTCACGTAGTTTCCAATGATTGTGGGAAATCCGTCCGACATATCTGGCTTTGTGTAATGCGTTACATGAACTACAGCCAGATCCTGAATATTTGATCCTTTTCCAACTTTGATATAATGAATATCACCTCTTAGAACTGCTCCAAACCAGATCGATACATCTTCACCGAGTTCCACTCTGCCGATAACTTCCGCAGAATCAGCTATCCAGACACCTTTTGCCAGTTTGGGTGACCAGTCTTTGAATTTATGCAGCATTATAACATCCTCTATTTAATTTTATCATAATTTGTGAAATGGGTTTTTACATAATTGAACATACTCTTTTTGCCAATCTTATCCGCCAGTTGCTGAGCAGCGACATCCACATGACTTCCAGCTCCACGTGGTAATTTGAAATCCAGTTCCTCAGAAACGCGCTTGAACCAGCGGTTGAAATGGAAACGGGCGATTATGGAAGCAGCAGCGACAAATAAATCACTTTCAGCTTTGGTTTGAGCAATAAAATTGATAGCTTTCATTTCTTTAAGTGATGCCCTCATCCTGCCGTCAGTGGTAAATTTATCAATGAATGCACCTTCAGGATGATATTTCTGATCAAGATCAACAATGATACGGGAGTGCATCCAGGCAAGCAAGTCATTCAAGTTTTTGCCTTTTTGTTTTAGATCGGCATAGCGCTCATTATATTTTGCAGGTAATAGTGTGATGGCTTTTATCTGATCGAAATAGGCAGCATAAAGGCGTTTACCCACGGCTTCAATTTCAGTATCATTCATTTTTTTGCTGTCTTTCACACCTATCTGCTGCAAGTATGGTAATATTTTACGGTTTCCATAAAACCCGGCAGTTATGAGTGGACCGAAGAAATCACCTTTCCCGGATTCATCAGTGCCGATCCAGGTTTGCCATTTATGCTCTGTATCAGCTATGACCAGTGGTTTATTAAGGAGCATCGCCAGGGGATTACGCAGTTTACTTTTGGGTGAACCGCCAATCACAGTGGAAATTCCCTTTTTAGCTGAATAATAGAGAGAGAGAGGGATAGTTTCATTGTTTTTAGTTAATTTAAGCTGAACTCCATAGTTAACTGGTTTTTCATCAGTGAGGAGAAACCCATTTTTTTCTAATAGGGGTAACATCTTTTCCAGATATGTCATAATTTCAGGAGACATTAATTCTGCTCGCTTTTTAATTTATTTATTAGTAGATCAATATAATATTTAATCTGCTGGAAGGTAGCCTGATATTCTTCAAGTGGTCCCTGATAGGGGTCTTCAATATCCCCTGATTTTCCTACATATTCCGCCAGGGTGAACACATGATCACTCTTCCAGCCAGTATTGATCAAACTCTGCTTGTGATTTCGGGTCATGGTAAGCACAAGTCTACTTCTGCGAATAATTTCATGGTTCAGTTTTTCTGATTTATGACCAGAGGATTCAATACCGTTCTGCTTGAGAACAATTCTGGAATTTTCACTGATGGTGATACCATTTTCCAGAAAGCCTGCTGATGCTGAACGCCAGCCTAAACCGTACTTTTCTACCTGCTGCCTGAAATAATATTCAGCCAGTGGACTGCGGCAGATATTTCCTGTGCACACAAAGGTGATCAGCGGATGATAGAAATCTTCTTCCAGTTCATAAAAATCTAATTTCCCCTGTCTCAGGCAGATCAGTTTATCGTTTTCCAATGTGATCACGGTAGAAGGTTCACCTTCAGCAATTAATTCATCTTCCGGTAATATTGCCAGATCAAACCAGGACTTGAAATATGTAAGGATATTCATATAGTTGATCTGGGGATTTTCTCCAGCAATATTAATACTTGTGCTGATCAAAGGAAGGTTCATCTGAGAGAGGAATTCTCTTAGGAGCGGAGCTTCCGGAATGCGCAAAGCAATTTTACCATTTACCAGCAAATGCTGCAGATCGGTATGAGAACATGGCAGGACTACAGTGAGAGCACCAGGTGAATATTGTTTGATCAATCCGGCAAGGCGTGAATTCATTTCTGCATTATATTCTAATAATTTATTGAAATCAGTTACTAGTACAATATATCCGCTTTCTTGAGGGCGTTTTTTGAGGTCATTAATTTTAGCAATGGCTGCCTTATCTCGGGCATCGCAACCCATTCCGAACATTGAGCCCGTATAATGTAGTAGAATCGGGTTATAAGCCTTTTGCCAGGCTCCTGCTACTTCCGGGGACATTTCATGAAATAATTTCATCTTAGCTTCTCCATCACTTAATGGGCAGAAATCTGTTATATACCCCTTATAAGTCAAGGTAAAGAAGTGAGTATTTCTGGACATATTAAGCTGCCAATAGGAAATTGTAGTTAATTTATTATTGATTGAGGGGTGAATTATGGATGAAGCGCGAAAAGCTGACCGTTATCTGAGGATTTATGGTCAATTGCATAAGCTGGTCAATAAGACGATTGATCCTATAGCAAGGATGGCTACAATTGCAGCAGTTTTGCACCATAAATTTGATTATTACTTCTGGACGGGATTTTATCGCCTGGCTAATGATCAGCTTACTGTAGTTTGCTATCAGGGTTCTGTAGCCTGCCTGGTGCTGGCAGCTCATACAGGTGTCTGCTGGTCTGCAATAGATGGAAAGAAAACTGTTATAGTAGATGACGTAGATACTTTTGAGGGTCATATCGCCTGTGACAGCAGCTCTGCCTCAGAAATCGTGGTTCCCGTCTATAATAATGAAGGGCAAATAGTGACTGTTCTGGATGTGGACAGCAAGGAATTAGCAGCTTTTGATGAGATTGATGCGGAATGGCTGGAGAAAATTGTGCAACTGATACATAAACAGGATTGATAAATGCTTTATCAAGGTAAGAATTATCGCACAGTATGGGTGGATAAGGGAAAACTATTTATTATAGACCAGAATGAATTGCCTTATGATTTCAAGATAATAGAGTTGGAAAATATCCAGCAGGTATTTACTGCCATTCAAAAGATGAAGATCAGAGGAGCACCAGCCATTGGAGCGGTTGCTGCTTTGGGATATGCTCTGGCAATAAATAGATCAGAAGATTCCCAGCTTACTGAGAATATCGCTGGTTATTATAATTTGCTTTTTGCCAGCCGTCCTACAGCTATTGATCTTAAGAATGGACTGGATGCAGTTAAAGAGGCAATTCAATCAGAAAATGATCCGGAAAAAATCAAATCAGCTGCCCTTAGCTCAGCAGATAGTTTTGTGGAAAACAGTGTCATGGAATGTCAATCAATTGGAAGATATGGAAATCAATTGATCACAGATGGATGCAGGATTCTTACACATTGCAATGCCGGAGCTCTGGCAACTGTAGATCATGGAACAGCCCTGGCTCCTATTCGGGAAGCTCATTACTGCGGAAAAAATATATTTGTATATGTGGATGAGACACGTCCTCGCATGCAGGGAATGCGTCTTACCGCCTGGGAACTCGCCCAGGAGGGAATTGATCATGCCATTATTGCAGATAATGCGGCAGGGTATTATATGCAGCAGGGGAAAATCGATCTTGTGATCACCGGTGCTGACCGGATTGCAGCAAATGGTGATATCGCTAATAAAATCGGTACATATTCCAAGGCAGTTCTGGCTAAGGAAAACAATATCCCTTTTTATATTGCTGCACCATTTTCAACTTTTGACCGGGAATTGCATTCAGGGAAAGATATTCCAATCGAGGAGCGTTCTCCTGATGAAGTCCTCAAATTCAATGAAATGGAGCTTAGCTCAGGGCTTAGCAAAGCATATAATCCGGCATTTGATGTCACCCCTGCGAAATATATCACAGGATATATCACTCCAGCAGGAATATATACAAAAAAGGATTTTGATAAATTATGGGAAATGAATATCAAGGCACAAAGTTCACAACCAATCTAAGTAGAAGAGCAATAACAAGTTCAGCTATTAAAGAAATTCAATCCTGGGCAGCCTTCTTTGCCAGAAATAATTGTGCTCCAGCACTCCCTGGAGGGTATGGCGGAAATCTGAGCTGTCGTGAAGCTGATACTTTTTTGATTACTGCATCAGGAGCTAATCTGGCTGATCTTGACCCTGACCAGATAGTGAAAGTGAGTAAGGTCAGTTTAGATGATCTAACAGTCTGGGCAGAAGGTACACAATTGCCCTCTTCTGAAACTCTACTACATGCTGCGATTTATCAGAACCGTCCGGAAATCAATGCCATATTCCATGGACATTACCCGGTTTTTGAAGATAACTTTACTCAACTTGGCATCCCAATAACTTCCGAAGTAGCGGATTATGGCAGCATAAAACTGGTGAAGGATGTTCTGGCAATACTGGGAAAAGAGAAATTTCTCCTGCTGCGCAATCATGGATTTATCAGTCTGGGAAAAACATGTCAGGAAGCGGGTGAAAATGTTGTTCGTGTTTGTAATCGGCTTGATATATACCTGATTTGAGCAATTCTTTTTTGCTCATATCACGAATCTCTTTGGCAAACGAATATTAGCAGACTTTGTCCGAATTGAAAATGTAGCTTAATCATCTTGATTAAGTCTTTATTAATCAATCAGCGATGATTAGCCTACATCATTATTTGGATTAAAAATATCCTGATCAAGATTAATTCAGACCAAGGATGGTCTGTGTACGCAGAATCCAGACCAGGGATGGTCTGTGTACGCAGCATAAATCTGTGGCTTACGTGTTTTTATTCTCCCGCATTTGCGCCCCACCTGTGAGTACACCGGCGGTGCACATCTGCTTATCTGACTTTACATTACATTTTACTGTGTTCTCTGTGGTTGATGATCTGTTTGATTAGTTAAATTTCAAGAAAATAAATATTGCACCGCCAGCAATTGCTGACGGTGCATTTATTAATTACGGATGGATCAGTCCCAGCCAGTCTCCCAGGAGAAATTGCAGTCTTCCGATCAGAAGCGAGATTCTTGCCATGGCAGTATAGCCAAAAGCACCACCAAAAGAAACCATTAGGAAATAAATACCTATGCGGGATAACACACCTACAAATCCCTTATGCCTGGCTGAAAAGAAGAAATATATCACTCCTGTAATAGTTCCTAGAATTAATAGAGTTTGACCGAGTATTAATACCCAGTCTCCTCCATCAAAGGGGTTCATCATAGTTGCTGTTAACTGTTTGATAATATCGCTTTTAGTGTAAGTTAACATCCCCAGTCCAGCAGAAGAACCTATCATTAGTGCCATGGGAAATCTTGATAGCCACTCCGTTTTGGGTATTATCCTCAGTAACATGAATATACCCAGTATTCCAGGTACGATCAGGAGGAAGTTAGCGCTGAAATCCGTCTTTAAGGGAATAATTAGATTGGGAAGTACAATATTATAAATAGTATAAACAAACCAATATCCAGCTGAAAGCCCAACAAATATCTGCTCAGCCACTTTATAAAAAGGATTATCTTTGTAAAGAAAGCTAAAAATGGCAAATGTCATTAAAGCTCCTATCCAGACACCGAGAGTTTCAAAGAATCCTATCATTTTTGAGCCTCCTCTTCTGCCATGATCTTTTTGTTATGAAAATAATTTACATTTCCGATTATGATGAGAATGATTATTATCAAATGTGCAAAACTCTGGGCATCCATCCCCTTGGTAGCAGTTCCTGGTATCCCAATCAGCTTTTCATATTCTGCTGCTGCTTTCATGCCACCTAATAAACCTGTTAATTGTTTTTGCTCATTTACGTAAGGAAGAATGGAAGGAGCAGAAACCGCTGTAACACCCCCGGAAACAGGAGTCTTATACATATCATGACCCACCTGCACCCATTCTTTGATGCCGGGCACTCCAGCCGAAAATGACATTACATATTCAAAATCCTGCAGACTTCTGACACTTTTTAGTGCAGGGATATCATCTGCAAGAGTTCCATTTGTATCCTGAGTAAACACTTTCCTGAAATCCGCTCCGATTGCTTTTAAGCTGATAGCACCACCAGATTTGTATCCCATATTAACCCAATCCGTACCATATACTGGTTTAATTCCTTCTTCAGCTAAAGTTTCAAAAATCTGTTCACACATTTTCACACCCATGGGCCAAAGAGCCATGCAAATGATCTTCTGCTTCTTCTTTAAAGCATGCTTGATCACAGCAATTGCCTGAGGATGTATCTCAGGTTTCGTAGAAGGATCATAATCAAATGAAATTAGAATGTGTGATCCTTCAGGAGTACTTTCTACCAGATCATATACCATTTCCACATTTTCTGTGGTCTCAATTGGTAATCCAACTTTGATCATAATAGGTAAAGCAACTCCAATAAATACCAGGAGGAATATTATTCTTCTATCAAGAGGTTTTCTTACTTTAGACATTATTTACCTCCCAGCCACATTCTTTCGATACCCAATAATATCCTCAGGCTGGAGCCGATCACTCCCAGTCCAGAACCGATCATGATAGCTCTTTGTCCGGCTGTATTTGGATATTTCATGATGAATTCTGCCAGATTAGGCAAATGAAAGAAGGACGTGTCAGGTAAAAAACCAGTCAACCAACTTCCCAGACTTGTTCTTCCCAGCATTACTATAATAGCAGCTATCAAGAGAAGTCTACTTTCCGCTGTTCTGCCAATAAATGCCCGATATGCAGCTGAAGCGATAAAAAATGCCAGCAAGGCAAACATGGTTGCAGCAAGATGCTGATATAAATTATTGAATAAATAATCAAATGGTTTCACTCCCATGACATTCTGAATACCTTGTCCATGTCCCAATATGCCAATCTGTTTATCTGTGCCCCATAATAGTCCCAGCACGATCATAATCAGACAACTCGCTATTGTAATAATTGAATACTGCCAGTTAGGCGCTTTGAATTTTATTTTTAAAATATTTACTTTGAATAGACTCAATAATCCCAGCAGCATAGCAAATCCAGCAATCACCATCACCCAGGTTTCAAGATTAGTACTTATTTTTGGGAAAGGTTGAGCGGGAATGAACTCAGACACGATTATTATCAGTCCAGTAATTAAAGTTATTAATAATGGTATTTTGATTTTCATATATTCTCCTTTAGTGGATAATCAGATAGTCTTTTAAGATGTGAACATTCAGAATTTCCAGAATAATACCCACAACCAGAACAATGACAAACACAGCCTTCCCAAAATCCTGTCCTTTTAGACTGCCAAGTTGCTGTGGATCACGGGAAAGATAGGCACTGGCAGCAAATAATTCTTCACCTATGAGAGTATAATCACAGGCAGCAACAAAAAAAGGTAACTGTGACGGCATTGCTGTTCCTGCAACCTGGATAGCTCCAGAAGAAAATCCCGTCTCTGCCAAAATCAAAGATTCGGCATAAAATGAACCCAGTAAGAAATTTGCTGCAGGTTTTTCTCTCACAATAATTCCATCCACACCAGACACATATCCAAACTGATCATCAGTGAGATAAAAAACGCTATCCTCATTATAAGCATCAGGTTTACCTGCCTGAATATATGCTGTTCGAACCACTTCCTTAGCTGTACTCAATACCATTGATCTCGCCACAGGAACAATTATCCGCGTATCATATTCTGCTGCTCTTTCAGCTACCTTCCTCAATATTGTGAGTCCCGCAATAGTTTGCATATCATCAATATCATTAATACCTGGAACAAATAAAATTGGCCGCCCCATTTCAGTCGCCCTGCCCACTGCTTCATCAATCGATTCTAAACCCGATATCTTCCTGATATAAAGTTCCTTCCCGGTTCTGGCAGAAATTATAAAATAGATGATCGCTCCCGAAACCAGTAACAAAAAAATCAGTAAAGTAATTTTATCTGTATTGAAATATTCTGGCTTAGGAGAAAAGGTGACATTAGATATTGTTAGATTGCCAGGATTCAAAACCATTCGGTATTGATATTCCTCATTTACGATCAAGTTTTTATCCACAAACTCACCTGTAAGGGAATCACTATCAATTATTAGTTCATCTCCCCGCCAGATCATCACTTTTTCCACGCCCTCATCCGCTGCATTCCAACAAATTTTTAATCCAGTACCATCATCATTGGGTATATCTGAAATAATTAGTTCTGGAGATACTGCAAAGAGAGACATGATGGCAAATAATATTAAGTAAAACAAGGTTTTTCTCATATAAACTCCCATATTTCTTTGTTTGTTTAACTAATTATCTTATAAATATTGTCAATCTAATAATGGCAAACCAAAAAAAGGACAGATATGAATCTGCCCTTTTTATCAATTTTAGTTGATTTTTATTTTAACAGAATTAGCTTCTGAATTTTCTGATAACCACTTGTTTGCATCTTCACAAAATATAAGCCTGAAGGACTGTGATCTGCCTGCCAGGTAATCTTATGACTTCCTGAATCTAACTCGGAATTTAATAATTCTGCTACTTTTTGACCTTTGACATTATATACATTAATCTGCACTTCTGCAGCTTCTGCAAGACTAAATTCTATTTGAGCCACGGGGTTAAAGGGATTCGGGTATATACTATTCAAGCCAGTTGCTTCAGGCAATTCAGGATCATTTGCCGTGTGATTGAAATCTATAGTCACTATCTCAGACTCACCATTATCATATACAGCCTGCACTCCTGCTTCATGCTCCCCTACTACATTTTCAAATTCATACTCCCTGATATCGACAAACGCTAAAGAATCTCCATCAAGATACACAATATAACCAAGCAAATCCCTATCTCTAAATGCTGATTGTGTCCCGACAGGAGTTTGCTCTTCACTATTAAATTCAGCAGAGAATTCTACTTCCCGCGTGCCGCTATTTAATACCTGTACATCATCAAGCTTGATCATGAACTGATCTGTAACATCATAATGTCGCCAGGCAATATTCACCGTACTACCTGCCCAGGGCGTTAAACTAATTGTGTGCTGCACCCACTGGTTATTTACCATAGTCTCTTCAATTAAGGTTTCATCAAAGTTCTCTAAATCTGTACCATTATCAGAAATTAAAACCGCATAATGTTCATTGGGATAAAATTCATCCTGAGAAGCGATCCAGAAATGTAATTCTGATAATGCACCAACCACTATTCCTGGCGAGATCAGCCAGTTATCAGGAGTTAATGCTCCAGCAGTGGGATGATATGATTGACTGCCGGCGGAGCTCGATCCTGAATGCGGTGACTGCACATATATATACCAGCCATAACCATCACCATCATTATCTATATTCAGCCAGCCCTGTGGCAATATCACACCTTCAAAACCCTGTTCCAGTTCCTGACCACTTCCTCCACTACCTGGTGCAAACCAGGTAAATAAGGCATGATTATCGGGTAGTAGATCAACATTTAATAGTACAGGTTCATCATCCTGAATTGTAACAACTACAATATCTTCATCCTGCAATTCGCCATCAGAAACCTGCAGTGTAAATTCAAATTCTGTAGGATCAACTACCTGCGGTGCAGTAAAGGTGGGATTTATTGCATAGGGATCACTCAGCATCACTCCGGCAGGTGCTATCCAGATATACTCCAGCTCTCCTGTTTCCACATCCCATGACCCACTGCCATCCAGACTTATCGTCTCGCCATCTCTGCCATTAATATTCATCCCGGCATCTGCATGAGGTGGATCATTTATAGATGTTACATTTACTATCACATCTGCCTCTGCTTCCAAACGCTGAATATTATCACTCACAATAAAAGTAAGAGTCTCTGTGCCATTCCAGTTTGCTGCTGCATTCAAAACTACTTCCAGATCACTAATATCAACAATGATATTTTCATTCCCTTCTACATCAAGAGTAAGATCATCTTCATCAATATCACTCACGTATTCACTAAAATCAAGCTCTAACTGCCCATCTTCATCAAAATCAAATTGGGCCGGAAGATTTATTTCAGGGGCATGATTCATATAATTAACTGTTACTGTCACAAAGTCTGAGGTGGAATATTGTCCATCAGAAACCGTCAAAGTCACTATATAATCAGTATCATCCATCACAATAGGAGCTGTGAACTGCGTAATTTCCGAGGCAGGTTCATCAATTATGATATCTGCAGGTGCTTCCCATAAAAATGTGATATCATCACCATCAGGATCATAAGATCCGCTGCCATCTAACGTTCCCTGAGAACCAGAAACAACACCAAAATCCTCTCCGGCATCAGCTACTGGTGGGTGAGGTAAACCAATATCATTTACTATCACTTCTCCATCTTCAAACTCAGATAAACCCCAGCCTCCTAACATACAAAGTACTATATCTAATTCAGAGTCCCCAAAACAAGTTGCCTCAAAGTCCAGTTCTATCAATGATCCCGTCCCACTCATTGACAAATAATGCATATAGCTGATTACCAGATAGCCTGGACTCTCAACCTCAGCTTCTGCTGCACCACCAGTCATGATTGAATTAGCTATTGAGAAATCTGTGTAGGATAAAACGGTGGGATCATAAGCAAAATGTATCTCATAAGAAACTATTGACCATTCTTCAAATACTTCTGTTGTAAAAATCGGAACCGTGAGTGATTGACCATCATTTATTTCATAGTCATTGCAGTAGATGATAGTATCATCAGGATAAAACACGTTGATCATGACTGTGTCACTTGCAGAGGCACGTAAGATATTGTCATCTACCGTAAAGATCAATTCTTCACTGCCATGCCAGCCTAACTCGTAGTTAAAACTCACTTCGCTGCCATTAAAATCTACTTCCAGTTCATCTTCACCATAGACAGAAATATAGAGCAAGTCTCCATCAATATCATCCATAAACTGGCTGAAATCTATTACTGCTGCTGCTTCTGCCTGAAAGGTAAGCTGCTCCGGTAAATTCAGCACCGGAGCATCATTCACAGGGTTTACTATCACCTGCATTTCAACTGTGGTAGTTTCTCTGCTTTGATCATCTGAGACCATTATAGTGATGTATTCCACTCCGTTCCAGTCAGCATCTGCTGTCATTGATAATTCCGTGCCTGCAATTGAAGCATCAATATGTTCACTTCCTTCCACGTCATAGCTGAGTTCATCACCTTCAATATCACTGAAATATTGACTGATATCCTGGACGAAACTGCCATCTTCATTAAATTGAAAATGCGCAGGTAATGCCGAAACAGGGGCATCATTTACCGGATTAACTACTACAGTTACATCATCGCTGTCATTTTCTTCCATACCAATAACTTCAAAATCTATAACTTCACTACCATACCAGTTTTCTGCACCAATTAATGTCACCAGATTACCAGAAATAGAAACATCAATATTCTCATTGCCTGTTGCAACTATACCTGTGAATATTCCAGTTACATATTCAGAAAAATCTACAACCAGTTCCACATCTTCATCTGTGGTAAATTCAGCTGGTAATTCGATATCTGGAGGCATTGAACCACCAAGATAGATACCTCCATTATCCATGTAAAAGAATTGTGAGGCATTGTAATTAAGTTGATACTCTCCAACTCCACTATCTCCAGATGATATTTCAGTTACTTCCAGATGTAATATATCCGTATCATCCCAGGTGGAAAACTGACCACAATTTACTTTAACCATTGAACCAAAAGCTGGATAATAACAATCGGTATCATTTTCAGTCAATATTACAACAGGATCAGCCAACAAGAGCCAGGCTTGAAATGTAATATCGCCTGCTGCAGGAATTTCATTTAATGAATTCCTGATCTCCATATACATTGGATGTGGTCCATCGCAATACAAGGATGCAATTAAAATTAATAAAGATATCAGTATTATTCTCTTTTTCATAATAGCTCCTCGACCCTTAAAAGTGATTTAAGAGTGATAATTTTATATAACAAATATTTTTTCTCTAATCCATTTCTGTCAATAAATTTCCCAATTTCTCGTAAAATAACACCGGAGACTGTTCACCCCCCCCAACCAAGACCTTGCAACGGTGTTCATACCTTCACAATGGTTGATCAGTAAATATAAGCGTATAAATATAATCAAATCGCTCATTTAGTGCTCATAACGGTCACCCATTGCGAAGGTGCAAGACATTCGCAGGGTTTCAGTCTATATTTTCTGCCAGAAAGTTACTTGGGCAATCTGGTATTTATATGATCTGCTGTTACTTCTCAGCAGAAGGGGAATATCCACCGGATCCTGCAATTCCTGGAATTCGGTTTTGAGAATTTCTCTTAATGCCTCAATGGAATAATAGGGTTCACCATCTTTTCTGAATCCACCTAATTGTTTTTCCTTTTTAGTAAATTCTTCTGACCAGTTATAGGTAGAAGAAATTATCAGATAACCATCTGAATTAATTCTTTTGGCAATAAGCTCCAGGAAATTCTGAGGGTCATATATTTTTTCGAGGATATTCTGAGCGATAATACAATCATAATTATTGAATTTTACTGCCAGATTAGAAGCATCAGCCTGCCAGAATTCGACTTTATCCACGACATCAGTCAAACCAAAATCAGCCAGATCGGCTTCTTTGAAGGAAGTGATCTCACCCTCTTCAAGGAGCAGATATTTGATCTTCTTCTGGGTTTTCATTCTTTGAGCTACTTTGATCAGACGGGCAGTAAAATCAATCCCGATTACTTTTTCGCTGTACTTAGCCAATTCAAAACTACATCTTCCAGTGCTGCATCCAATATTCAGAACTCGCGTTTTATCCTGTATAAATGGTTTGCATATAGCTGCCAAATTTTGGGAGAAATTCCCGAGCTGAAGTATATCCTCACCATAATCAAGCTCACAGAAAGAAGTGATTTCCTGATCGTCTTCATAAATATCTGTAAATTCTGGTAATTCCTGATAAGATACAACATATCTGAAACCTGCATGCTGAAAGAAATGACGTCGGAAAGCATATCGGCTGTCCCGAGTCGCTTCATTTCCAGTAGAAATCCAGGAACCACCTTTAAATAAATTGTGCCTGCCATCAAAAGTTGGGGTAGAAAAATCATCATAACAGGGATGAACCTTGAATCCAGAAAATCCGGTAATCGGCGTCTCAGTCCATTGCCAGACATTGCCAATTATATCATAAAACTCGTCAAACTTGAAAATATCAACCGGACATGGTGAATGAAAATGCTCAAGATTAATATTACCTGGTGCTTGTTTCCACCTGGGTTGATCCTGCTTTACGTGGTCATCGTATAAAATGTACCATTCCTCTTCTGTAGGCAATCTGACCGGTAAATTCAACTGATCTGCTTTCCAGTTACAGAAAGCTTTCGCTTCCAGGTAATTTACTTCAACTGGCCAGCTCCAGGGTAAGGGAATCTCATGGATCATTAATCTCAGTATCCAGTTATCCTTCTTCTTTAACCAGAATCTGGGATGCTCAGCTTTTGTATATTGTCTCCAGCTCCAGCCTTCATCTGTCCACCATTTCTGAGTTTCATATCCACCTGAATTGATAAACTGCATAAATTCATGATTACTAACAAGATATTTTGCTGCCTGAAATTCATCAACTTTATAGTCATGAGTTCCATATTCATTATCCCAGCCATATAGTGAACTTTCATTAGGTTTTCCCAATTTCACTGTCCTGCCTGATACATTAATCAGAATATTGGATACAGTTTCATGATCAAAAGTGCAAATATGACCCAACCCGTTATCCTGCAATTTTCCCAAAGGTAATTGCCTTATCAGCATAGAAGATGTTTCCAGATGGATTCGCTGGTGTTCAATACCCATCATAAATATCCAGAATGGGCTGTCCCATTTGATTGGTATGATCAGATCCAGTTCACTGATCAAATTATCTACCAGTAAGCGAACCTGTCGTCGATAAGCCATTACCTCAGATAAAGGTGGCCAGTTATAATTTGCTTCATTCAGATCATCCCATGACATCTCATCTACACCAACTGCAAACATTGATTCAAATTCAGGATTCACTCTATTGGATATTATTTTTGCAAGTATTAGTTTATTAATATAGAATACTGCTGTGTGACCGATGTAAAATATCAGTGGGTGTCGTAGGGGATCAGCCCTTTGATAAAATGTATCATCATCTATGATCGTAGTATAAAGTTGCTCATCTATTTCCCAGGTACAATGAAAATACTGACGAATCTGCTCCTTCTTCTCCTCGATAGTACCTTCATCTAATATTATTGTTTTTGTAATGTATTCCTTCATTATTCACTCCCTGTCTAATATTGTGCTTAAAATATTTCACTTAATAATAAGGTCAAATAATAAAGCAGGTTGAGAAAACTCAACCTGCTTTAATTTTTTTCCCGTAAGTAACTTACCTTAATCAGGTATTACCAGAATAGAATAAAGCTATTTCAGCAATTCTTTTAAAGAATATCCGAGATTATTTTGTCCAATTCCTTCCTGGTAAGCTTTCCCGGGCTTTCAAGACCAAGAATTGTGCATGCACTTTGAGTCGTAAAGCTTGCCCATTGAATAAGCTGTTCCTTGAATTTCTCCAAATTAATTTTTGGACCATTAATAACACGGTAAGAAATCGTGATAGCACAGATATTATTCCAGATCAAATGACTTACCTGATGCAGAAGTTCTTCATCCTTAACCAGTGGTGAAAGGAAAGACGTGAAGAAGTTTTCGATTTCTTCAAATTTCTTGTAAAGTGTGTTCAACGCTGGTTCATAATCGTGTGATACCACGCCAGGAACCATAAAGGCAAATTTGATGTTTTTATCACTAAATGCATAAAGGAAAAGCTTATGAATCATCTTATTAAGTGATTTGGGTGTTGCTTTATCCTTCAAATGTGGATTCATTAACTCAGCAAATTGAAAATGCTTCTCTGCCAATAGACAAATTACTTCACTCCACAACGCTGCCTTGGAACCATAATAATAGTTCACGGCATGGATCGAGCATTTGGCATCATCCACAATATCTTTAATACTGGTTTCATCAAAACCTTTTTCACTGAAATACTTTGTTGCAGACTTCAAAATCTGCGACTTTCTGGGTGACTTTTTCTTACGGCGGTAGCGTATATCTACCATGGCTGTTTCGTAATCATATACTTTTTTCATAATTCAATTTTCGCTAATCTTAAAATTAAGTCAAATGAAATTTTATTTGACCATTAAATTATTCACTAATTGATTTATTTTTTGTACAAAAATGTAACATAAATAAAATGTGAAATCATTTAAATTTGTAACTATTACTATCTTTATATTTCTGTTCTATAAAGTAATACATTTATAGGTAATTTTCTTCTTACCTGACATTTCCTGCAGATAATTCTCAAGTTTGTTAGCCATAATATCTTCTATCATAATGATTACATCAATCTCGGCAGCATAATCTATCTGGTAAATTTCGGCTGACAATTCACTAATATCATACTTAAATTTATCTATAGAATCATATTTTATTTTAGCATGAAAGTACTTGTAATTAACCAATTTTATAAGAGGATATTGGGTAATTGTTTCATCTACTGCCATCCCATAAGCATCTATTAATCCTCTAATTCCAAGTTTTACACCACCAAAATATCTTGTAACAATTGCTACAATATTTGTCATTTCATGCTTTCTTAACATGTTCAGCATAGGTTTGCCTGCTGAGCCAGCAGGTTCTCCTGCATCAGAACTATGAGCGTTTTCACCATTACCTCCCACAATATACGCCCAGCAATTGTGATTAGCTGTCTGATATTCTTTGCTGATTTGATGAATGAATTCCTTTGCTGTGATCAATTTCTCGCAATAATGAAGATGGCAGATAAACCGGGAGCGTTTGATCTTGATCTCATGCTGGACATCTTCTTTAACTGAATAAAAGTAAGTCATATCTAAATTTCAATCTCATTATCATCAATTGCTTTTGTTTCTGAAAATTCCAGCAACTCTCTTAACTGCTCAGAGCTCATATTTTTAATCACATCCTGACCACTTTCAATCAGATTATTGAACATCTCTCTTTTTACCTGCTGCAATTGAAGTATCTTTTCCTCAATTGTTCCTCTTGTGATCGTCTTATAAACCATAACTTTTTGAGTCTGACCAATGCGATGAGCTCTATCAATTGCCTGATTTTCTCCCATAGGATTCCACCAGGGATCCGTGATAATAACCATATCCGCTGCCGTGAGATTCAAGCCATACCCACCTGTTTTCAAGCTAATCAAAAATACTCTCACTTTACTATTATTATTGAAATTCTCAATAATTTTTTGGCGATCACGAGATGATCCGTCCATGTATTCAAAATTAATTTTATCCTTTTTGAGCATCTTCTTCAAAAGTTGCAGCATACCCACAAATTGTGAAAATACCAGAAGTTTATGACCGGAATCCACAGCGTCATTAATTAACTCAGATAAAAGTTCAAGTTTACCTGAGTAGCTAATATCATCCTTGATATCAGAACTTACCAGCATTGGATGATTGCAGATTTGCCGCATTTTAGTAAGAGCAGCCAGAATATGAATAAAACTCCCCTTAACATTGACTTTTTCAGATAAATAGTCCTGCTTCACTTTGTGTAGAATCTGCAAATATAGTTTTTCCTGCAATGGAGATAATTTGCAGTAGATTGTCTGCACCTGCTTATCCGGCAATTCAATCAGTACTTGCTCCTTTTTACGTCGCAAAATAAAAGGTGAGATCATTAATTTTACTTTTTCCCGAGCCTGTTGATTATTTTCATCTGAATACATTTCCTTGAATTTTGCCTGAGATGGAAGATAGCCCGGCATCAGGAAATCATATAGGGACCAGATCTCAGAAGTGCTATTTTCCACGGGAGTTCCAGTTAAACAAAGTTTGTTTTTAGTATGTAATTTCTTAATTGCCCGAGTTCTTAAAGCAGATACGTTTTTGATATGCTGTGCTTCATCAAGAATTATATAATCAAAATCCAAGCTAGTGAAATATTCAAGATCACTCGGAATGATCGAATATGAGGCAAGAATGATATTAACACGGATGTTTTCCAGCTGTTTCCGCCGTTCCTTCTGAGTTCCCTCGTATATCAGATATCTTAAAAAAGGACAAAACTTCTCTATCTCTGCAGCCCAATTAAAAAGCAGTGTTTTGGGACATACTACCAGTGAAACCGAGTCTCCAGGTAAATCTGCTAAAACTGATAATGCCTGCAGGGTTTTTCCTAACCCCATATCATCTGCTAAAATCCCAGATAAACCATAATGCTGCAGCATCTTAAGCCAGCGAAATCCAGATTTCTGATAAGTTCTCATGACTGGCTGTAGACTTTGAACGGGTTTTTCAACTTTTTCTGTATGCCTTTGTAGAATATCATTTACCATACTGTTTAAAAAACTGTCACCAAGTATCTGAATTCCATCCGTAACCGTTTGCAACTGGTAAATATAGGTAAGATTATAAACTGATAACTTCCAGGACTCTGAGCGATCCTTGCTGCTACGTTTTATCAGGTTTTCCATCTCATTGAAGGCATCTTTATTTTGAAAGTATAATAATCTGCCATCTTCAACTTTTAGATATTTCTCCCTGGTTCGGAAGAATTTCTTCAACTCAGCATGACTGAAAGTGATGTCCTTGTATTGATATTCTACTTCATATTCAAACCATCTTATATCATCACTTTGTCGTGTTTTAATGATTGGTTGAAGGTTGACCTTATAGATAAATTCCTTTTTTAACTCGTCAGTGAGTATCACTTCCCATCCGGGATCCACATGTTCAAACACGGCTTTTTTAAGTTCATCACGAGCCTGTTGACTACTATAAACCAATTCAGAGTGGCTTTCAAGACGGTTTTCATCAGCATTTGGCAGTTTAAGAAAAAACTGCTTTATCCCAAATTTTATTTGTGGAGGGATATAAAACCAGGTTTCATGACCATCCTGATCAAATCGAGCTAATTGAACTGGAATATTTATTACTGACATGGGAATTGTAATTTCATCTGAATATTTCAATTCTCCTCGAATAATTATACTTTCATTTTCCCTTCGAAGATAAAATGCTATTCGGGGAAAATTATGATAGACTTCCGGCAGATCAATTGAATCATCAAAATCAATATAGCATTTGATCAATCCCAGCTGTCTTGCTACTACTGATGAAAAATATACCAGATCTTCTTTCTGCAATTTGTATCCTTCTGCAAACATGATCCGTGAAATCTCTTCTTTAAAAGGTAATTGCATACCCGCCACTTTGTTTCGCTGAAAAAACCATGTAGTTGGACCTGCATAAACAGCAGACAAGGGTTTAGCAGTTGCTACTTTGCAAATATATTCTCCATCTCCATCTGGATAGACATTGAAATTTAGACGGAAATTATCGTCAGAAAATTCCAAATGCTCACCAGTTTCTTTGATATAGATTTTGCCTTTCAGATTCTGCATCAGGTTAAAAAAATAACGAAAACTATCTTTATATATCGTAAAAAAATTGCCTTTGCGTGAAAAGGAGCATTTGTGCTCTGTCAAAGTTCTAATTAAATCTATCTCCGCCTGAGATAATGCCAGCATCTGCTTGCGAATTGAATCTAAATATTTATTGTCATCTTCTTTTAAAGTTCCTCCACTAACCAGAATTGATATCAATCTGATTTTCATCGGTTGGTATGAAGTGAAATAAAAACGGATTTTATTATGCTGGTTATTATAAATATCTGAAACATCTATCCTCGCATTCAATACAATCTGCTGCCAATATTCATCATATTCCAGTAATTCACTATCATAAGTCTGCACTGCATTGATCATTAATTCCTCAACGGTCATGTTATGATAGGCAAAATCAATGATAGAAAGAAAATGACGACACACAGGTTGCCCACATGTAAAGCACTTCCAGTTACTTATACTTTTATCTTCCAGATCATAAGTTATCTTTAAATTTATAGGGAATAATCGTGCTTTTTC
>Ga0075121_1000911_pt1 | contig 19316 bp, 17 predicted proteins | sample AntAceMetag02UKG_FD_69793 | JGI IMG/M metagenome (GOLD analysis project Ga0075121, IMG submission 69793) | Saline lake microbial communities from Ace Lake, Antarctica - Antarctic Ace Lake Metagenome 02UKG | ecosystem: Environmental > Aquatic > Non-marine Saline and Alkaline > Saline | place... | reverse complement strand
ATAGGGTAAAAACTGATTTTAGGATGTAAAATTCCTAAAAAGTCAGTTTTTATGGAAATATAGAAAGTTATTAACACAAAGTGCCTGGGCTTTTTGCAAGAGGCTCATATATGTATGATTATAATTTAAGAAATGATAAATAAAATAGTAGTTTTTAATTTATATTAAAAATCTGAGTCAAGTTTTATCTAGTTATGTGATCCTGGGCTTATACTGTTGGTTTGAGATGTCAAGAACATTTAATGCATTTTATAAGCGGTATCGGTTTAAAAATAAAAAAAATGGTATAAATTGATATAGTTAGCCGAAAAACAAAAAATCTAAAAGCAAAGAAAGTTCCAACTATGAAGTTTATCAAATGTATTCTTTTGACGATTTTCGTTGTGACAGTCGCATCTTGCTCGAAAAAAGCTGAAGCGGAGTTACAGAAAACCGGGGATGCTACAAAACAAGGCGCAGTTAAAGCCTACGATGCTACTAAAAAGGGCTCAGTGGAAACTTATGATGCGACAAAACAAGGCGCAGTTAAAGCCTACGATGCTACTAAAAAAGGCTCAGTGGAAACTTATGATGCTACAAAACAAGGCGCAGTTAAAGCCTACGATGCTACTAAAAAAGGCTCAGTGGAAACTTATGATGCCTCTAAGCAAGGCGCAGTTAAAGCCTATGATGCCTCTAAGCAAGGCGCAGTAGGCGCTTATGATAATCTAAAAGAGAAGGTTTCCGATTAAATAATAGAAATAGTTATATTATTTATAGACAAGTTTAAAACGGTAATTGGACTGTTTCCCTAAGGACGGTAAAATTATCGTTTTTTTATCCTTAAACCGTAATATAAATGTCCAATTTCGATTCCGTTAAATTCGGCTATTTTAGGCATATGTCCCCATTTTTCAAAGCCATGATTTTTAAGCAGATTGATGCTGCCTTTATTATTTTCAATAAGAATAGCAATTAACGCTTTTATATTTAAAGAAGGGCACATCTTTATAGCCTCTTCTAATAGTCTGGAGCCAATGCCCTTCCGGTGATAGTCAAAATGAATATAATAGCTTACTTCAGCTGTATATTGAAGTGCCATACGCCCAGGACGGTATGCACTTATGCTTAGCCAGCCAATAACCTTGTTTTTTAATATAGCTACCAGAATAGGATATTTGTCTGAAGTATGGTCTGTGAACCATTTTTTTCTACTGTCGACTGTTAGAGGAGTGATATCAGCTGTTCGTTGGCCAACTGCAACAGCCTGGTTATATATTAGAATAATATCTTTTAATTCTTTTTGTTCAGCTATTCTTATAAGCATGGTTGTTTATCCTCAAGTTGTTTCATTTTTTAGTCTTTTTATCAGCCAATATATTGTTTTTTATAATAAAATCTACTATTGTTCACGCTAATACTTGAGTTTATACCGGAGGTACATGCCTTTGGCTTGTTAAAATTTTTATTTTTGGTTTGTCTGCGGTTTTTTTACCCTCAATCATTTTTATTATTTGCTAAAAATCATTTTGCTTTGAGTTTAATAGGAGATTAAAACATGTCTATAGTCTGTGATTATCATATACACACATATTTATGCAAGCATGCATCGGGAACTCCAGAAGAGTATCTGAAGCAGGCGCATAAAAAAGGTTTGAAGACAATTGGATTTTCTGATCATTGCCCTGTTCCTGTCGGATTTGATCCCATGTCCAGAATGTATATTTCTCAATTTAGTAAATATGTTGAAATGATTAATGAGCTGAAAGACAATTCTTACGGGATTGAAGTTCTATTTGGAATGGAAGTTGACTGGGTTCCCGGTAGAATGGAAGAAGTGTATACATTTTTGGATTCAATAGACTATGATTATTTAATAGGTTCAGTTCATTATGTTTGTGACACGCCGTTTGACCACCCTGATTTTATTGATATATGGAGTTCGGCTGAAAAAACAAATTATATCTGGAACACATATATAGATTTAATGATAGACATGGTCTCCAGCGGAAAATTTGATATAATCGGACATATGGATTTGCCTAAGAAATTTGGTTTTTATCCTGAAGATATGACATATTTTATAGAAAAAGTGAATATATTATTTGCCCGTGCGGCAGAGCTTGATGTTGCTGTTGAGTTAAATACTGCCGGTTTGAGAAAGCCTGTAAAGGAAATATATCCGTCATTGGATTTACTGCGAATAGCTAAAAAACATAATGTAAAAATAACTTTTGGTTCAGATTCTCATTCGCCAGAAGAAGTAGGATTAAATTTTACTGAGGCGGGAGAGCTGGCCCGAAATGCAGGATATTCAGAATATCAATGTTTAGGAAAGAACGGAAGTAAAAAGCAAAGGCTAATTATTAAGCTTTAGTAAAAACAAAAAATGGCGTGTTGTTCTTTAAAAGAAATAGTATTTATGAGTGATTTTATAAAATATCATATTGATATGTTTTTTCAATCTTAACAGTTTAAGCCTTAAAAGAAAATAATATATTATTCAATTCTTTTCCGAGGCTTAAGTATCCAAACTATTGCAAAAATGGATAATAGTATTTATATTATAAACATAAAAAAAACTGTTTTTAATGTAGAAAGTAGTATTATGAAAACGATTGAATTTTATACTAAAGTCAATAAAATAACACTACAGGATACTCGTTATTCTCCCGGTGCCTATGAATTCATCAATGACGCGGTAATCTATACTGTCAGAAGATGTGAAGAAAATAAAGAAGAAAAAGAGTCTAGTCATATTTCCGGAGCAGAACTTCTTGACGGAGTGAGAGAATACGCGTTGAAACAGTTTGGCCCTATGGCTTATAGTGTCTTTTACGAATGGGGTGTTTTTGACGGTATAGCTGTTGGTAATATTGTCTTTAATATGATTGAGCATGAAATATTGAGCAGAAGCGAAAATGATTCAATTGAAGACTTTGAAAATGCTTTTGATTTTAAAGCCGCACTGTGTTCCCCGTTCCTTCCTCAAGATAGCAAGCCTTTTGATTGCCCGGTGATTGCCTAATAGCTTAATTTTTTTACTATCCATTATGTTTTAATTTTTTATAAAGGCACAAGAGATGAATCCTGAATATAAAAGTTTTCCAAATAATTTTCAGAGATGTGTACAGTTTCACGGGCATCTTTGTCCAGGTCTTGTGTATGGTTATATCGTGGCGGAAGAATCTGTTAGGCTATTAAATATAAATCGTGCAGGAGATGAAGAGATTGTAGCAATATGTGAAAATGACTCATGTGCTGTTGATGCGCTTCAGGTTATTTTGGGTACGACAGCAGGGAAGGGGAATCTGATAATAAGGAATTTCGGTAAAAATGCGTTTACTATATTTGAGAGAAAGGCGAAGGGGGCTTATCGTTTTTCTAAAAAACAAAAGTATATATATAAAGGCGATAATTGGAAAGAATTCGAAAAACTTGATACTGCTGTTTCTAATGGAACTGCAACAAAAGAAGAGAAAAAACGGCAGAAATATTTGAAAGCACTCGATTTGTTAGCTAGGGACTTTTATGAAGTTTTTGAAACAGAAAAAGTAGTTATGCCTGAACCTTTATTTGCTGAGTTGGCGCAGTCTTTGCCGTGTTTCGAATGTGGTGAATTAACGATGAGTACTAAAATGATAAAGAAAAATGGTGATCTGTTTTGCATTACGTGTTATAAAAAAGATGAATAATATTAAATAAAATATTAAGGAAGATTAGAAAATGTCAGTATTACGGCAGCGTTTAGATACCGGTGAATGGGTAATAATGGCACCCGAAAGACTAAAGGGTAGGGAACTTCAAAAAGAGAAAAACCCATTACAGAATATTTATTCTGTTTATGAAAAAAATTGTCCGTTTTGTATTGGTAATGATGATAGATACTCCAATATAGAGATAGATAGAATTAACAGTCCTGATACTAGCGATTGGACTGTTCGCTGTCTAGAAAACAAATTCCAAATTTTTTCCAATCATGAGCCTGCGCCTTTGAAATCAACAGAATACGAGAGAGATGGTATTTACCGCAAATTCTCTAGACATGGAAATCATGAATTGGTTATTGAAAGCGCAGAACACAACAAAACACTCGGAACAATGAGTCATGATGAAGTTTCGAATGTCGTAGAAATGCATTATAGACGCTATAAGGCATTGAATAATGGCAGCAATCTACAGACAGTCCTTTTTAAAAATCATGGAGCTCTTTCTGGTGCGTCCCAGAAACATCCTCATTCGCAAATTGTCTCTATGATGGTTGTGCCCGAACATATTAGGTACCTCATTGATAATGCAATGAGATATTATGACAGGAACGGTAAGTGTGTGTTTTGTAAAATAATTGAACACGAGATGAAGATTGAAAAACGCGTGGTTTATCAGAACGATAAATTTATAGCAATAGTACCTTATGCGTCTTCAGTACCTTATGAAATAGAGATTTACCCCAAGATGCACCAAGGTGGTTTTGATATAATGCCCGGAGAAGATATTGTCGAGTTAAGCGATTGTCTGCGTATTGTAATGAGAAAATTATATTTGGCGTTATCTAACCCAGATTTTAATATTATTTTTAGAAATCCTCCATATCATTTATCGAATGTCCTACCTTATCATTGGCACTTAAAAGTGGTTCCGTATTTAGCCACTCCAGGGGGATTTGAATTGGGCTCTGCTATGAGGGTAAATGTGATGATGCCTGAAGACTCGGCACGCGTTTTACGAAACACTGATATTGCCTAATCAGAATTAATATCAATATATTTCTTACAGATTAGAGAATATTTTTTGATGTATACCCAATGCTAAATAGTTTTCTAAAAATAATAAAAATAATTGAGTGTAAAAATCACACAAATAAACCAAAAATAAAAATTTTAACAAGCCAAAGGCATGTACCTCCGGTATGTTATAGTTTATACACTGCAAATGGTATAGAAAATCAGTACTGTAACCATTGAAAGAAATTAAAAGCATATCTGCATGTATTTCCTTATGGTTTTTGTAAGTAATAGGGCTTATAATAATACTGTATACTGCTGTTTGATGTGCCAGTGTTTAATAACGTAATAAAAAAATAAATTTGATTTAACTTTTATGATATGAAAGGGATGCTATGAGTTTAGGTAAGGATTTTACTAAAGGTATTTGGCAAGAAAACCCGGTATTGGTCTTACTACTAGGGATGTGCCCCACTTTAGCTGTTACATCCAGTGGTAAAGATGGATTGGGTATGGGGCTAGCTACAATGGTCGTGCTGCTTGGAAGCAACTTCGTAATTTCTCTTATAAAAAAACTTATACCCAAAAAAGTTAGAATACCTTGCTATATAGTTGTTATTGCTACCTTCGTAACCATTGTTAATCTGTTAATGCTGGCATATGCACCGCCGGCCCTTAATAAATCGTTGGGTATATTTATTCCTCTTATTGTTGTAAACTGTATTGTTCTTGGTCGCGCCGAAGCCTTTGCGTCGAAAAATGGAATAACAAAATCTATTGTTGATGCTCTAGGGATGGGGCTTGGGTTTACAATTGCCCTTGTGGCATTGGGGCTTACACGCGAGTTTTTAGCCAATGGCACACTATTTACCATCCAGTTCATTCCAGGGTGGACCAGAAGCTTTATGTTGACTGTTTCATCCCCTGGTGCTTTTATTATTCTTGGATTTTTTCTGGCAGGTATGAACTATTTGAATTTGAGACGAGCCAAGAAGAAGGGTGAATTATTTGTTGTCCCTAAGCATTTAGGGTGTCGTCAATGTAACATATGCGATATTACGTATGACGAAGATTGATTATATCGGAGGTGTTTTTTGTCTTTGGTTAATCGCCAAAGGACGATTAAAATTTGCGAGATCTTTATCCTCTATTTTATTATTATTTCCCCTTATGCTAAAGCTTCCTCCGTCACTCTGCGAGCTATGGTGGACAGGTAGAGGATAAATATCGAAAACCATTTTGCTTTGGGTATAGTGGTTTTCGCTCTGGCTTTATAATATATTTTATATGTTGTGTTCTAGTATCTTTAACAGGTAAGAACCATATCCGCTTTTTAATGTCTCGGATGCTAACGCAGTAAGCTGTTCGCTAGTAATATAGTTACTTTTCCATGCTATTTCTTCAGGGCAAGCTATTCTTAATCCCTGTCTCTCTTCCAGAACAGAAAAATATAATGATGCTTCAAGCATTGATTTGTGGGTGCCGGTATCAAGCCAGGCAAATCCACGCCTTAGTTTTATTACCTGTAGCTTACCTTTTTCTAAATATATTCTGTTAACATCGGTTATTTCCAGTTCTCCTCGAGCAGATGGTTTGAGGTTTTTAGCTATTTCAATAACACTGTTATCATAAAAATAAAGACCGGTAACAGCATAATTTGATTTTGCTTTTTCAGGCTTTTCTTCAAGGCTTAATGCTTCTCCGTTTTTATCAAATTCGACAACCCCGTATCTTTCCGGATCATTTACAAAATAGCCGAATACGGTTGCTCCTTTTATGCTGGATGCAACATTCTTTAGTGTCCCACCGAATTTATGTCCGTGGAAAATGTTGTCTCCCAGGATTAGGCAGACATTATCACTGCCCACAAAATCCTCACCAAGAATAAATGCCTGCGCCAACCCTTCCGGTTTAGGTTGTTCAATGTATGAAAGGTTAATACCCCATTTAGTGCCATCTCCCAATAAATCCCTGAATGTGGGTAAATCACGAGGTGTGGATATAATCAGGATATCTCTGATTCCTGCCAACATTAAAGTTGAGAGTGGATAATATATCATAGGCTTGTCGTATATAGGCAACATTTGTTTACTGATACATTTTGTTATTGGATGTAAACGCGTACCTGAACCACCGGCTAAAATAATACCTTTCATAAATATCCACCCCTAATTCATATTTTATAATTATAGAATCTATATAAAGATATCACATGGCATTGTATTTTTAAAATAGGTATAGAATTTTATTTGATAACGGTGCTCTTTTTTTTTGTTATTTTTATTTTTTATCGCTTAATTGTACTTTATAAATACGCTATTGATAGTAATGTATATAAGGGCTAATTTCGCTTTGTTTTTTCAATGGTATAGGAATTTGCTTTTTAACTTATTGACAGAAAAAAATACTAGATTTCGCAGTAAAAAAAGAATAAAACAAGTTTAACTTGTCTTAAAAATCTGAAAAAGGGAATGAATATTTGCTATGACATCTAAAGACAACAAATCTAAATACTACAAATATATTGATATAAACGGCGTTTCAATTGCTTATACTGACCGAGGAAGCGGACAGCCTGTTCTCTTTATACATGGTTTTGCATCTTTTTCATTAACCTGGATGAAAATGATAGGATTTTTGCCAGCTAAATTCAGATTTATTACCATTGATTTAAAAGGACATGGATATTCAGAAAAAAAATGCGATGACAGACTTGCCTTATTTGATCAGGCCCTGATTATAAAAAATTTTATTAAATTGATGGATCTTGATGATTTTGTTCTTGTAGGACATTCTCTGGGAGGATCCATTAGTCTGCTTACTCTTTTTGATGAAGAGATTAGGAAAAAAACGGCCAAACTGATTTTATTGAACAGTGCCGGGTTTGTAAAAAAACTGCTTGATTTCGTAGACTTGATACCTGCGTCTTCCCGAAGAACAAAATTTCAGCTTGCTAAGGAAGAGTTGCTGATTTTAACGTTGTTGGAGCGGATGTTTTACGATAGAGGTAAAATTACACATGATACTGTAACTGAGTATGCCGCTATACTTCGCTATAAAAATACGATGGAGTGTATGTGTGAAACAGCAAGACAGTGTGCATTGATTGACATAGATTCTTTCCATAAAAATGTTAGAAACATTGCTGTTCCTACTTTGATCATTTGGGGAGATAAAGATACTGTTATAGACATTCAATTTTCTAATTTGCTTCATAATGAAATAGTGAATTCTGAGCTAGTACTTATTCCTGATTGTGGACATTCACCGCAGGAAGAAAAACCACTTGAGACAGCAGAAGTAATAGCCAAATTTCTTGGTGAACCTACTCTAACTAAGGGGACCAAACCTAATTTAGTCAAAAAAGTGAGGCGACTTAAGCCGAAGGTCAAATCTAGGGCAACAGCAGAAAAAGAAAAAGCAAAAGCGAGTAGTGTACTTTTTTTGATAAACAAAATTAAAGAAGCACCAGTACATTTTTCCCGAAATATTAAAATGAGACGGTTGGTTGATCGTTGGAGTTTTAGTGTTTTGTTTATGGTCGTTGTGTTGAAAGTTTTGCAGCTATTTCAGAAAATAGGCCTTAAACCAGGAGAAAATGGCTGGCGTAGACTTTCGGGTGTTTTTTTGCGTAACGAACATTCAAAATTTATTTTAGCAAGTTTTAGACTGAAATATCATGGACAGAGCAAAGCACCGAAGAACAAAGAAAGAGCTAAAACGATATTAATCGAAAGGTTGATGGATTTTCTCCGCAGTAAACCATCGTGTCACTGGGCATTAGAATGGGGGCTTTTTAGGATTAAAAGAAAAAAAATGTTTTTTACCGATATTATTGAAGCCGAGTTTTCCAGAGATGGACAACTCTTGAAGATTATTCCTCATTTTGATAATACTAGAACAACATTTTCTCTACTTAAGGAAGAACTTAGGAATGAAGTGCTTACTAGAATAATTAAAATTTATAATGAAAATGAAAAAAAAGGCGTACCCGATCATAAAAGAGCATGGAAAATATCTAAAAAACTCCGTCGCTGGGTCTTCAGCATTATGGGTTTGTCTTTTGCGGGAAAAACAGAACTTAATCATTTAATTGATCGTGTAATGAAGGGAACATTTATTATATTCGGTGAATTACCTGCTGATCCTTCAATGCTTACTCAGAAAAGGTTTTCTACTCCAAATATGAAAAAAAGTAGACATCCGGGATTTGGTTTACTTAATATAGTATGTCGTTTTACTGCTGACTATAAGGAGTCTGATTTATGGTTTCAGTATCACCATGTCCCCGTTGATGGAATGCCAATGCAGGAAATGTTGAGAAACTTAAAAGAGGAATGGGGTGAGGTTGGTGCAGTCAAATATCCTGCACTATCAAGTCCTGCAGCACAGCCAGAAATTTTTTACTTTGGTAATAAATTGTTTCGTGCGAGGGTTTATATAAATTTTGATAAAGTACTTAGCATCAGAAAATACCTTAATACCAAATACTATGTAGAAATGGGTGGTTTTGCCTCAATATCGAGTTTGATTATCTGGGGATTGGCGCAGCAACAGTTTTTTCGCGAACGTAAATTCCTTATACCTATTGATACAGAGCTTGATTCGGACTTTCCTCAGGATCGAAATATCGGCCTGCTTTTTATTCGCCCGGGTAAATACTTTATTAAAAAAGACCATATGAAAGGCTTTTTTAATTTTCAGAGAGAGTATAACCGTCGGTTGTTTACTACTAAGCAGGGTAAGAGTGAGAGCTATGAGCTGATTGAACTCTATGCTATGGTACATCCTTTGATCTGTAGAGGAGCAAGGTATGTTATACCTAAAGCTATGGGGGAAATATTAGGAACAGCCGGGTTAACTATACTGAAAGACGCAGAAATGTTTATCAGTCCGCTTACAGACTTACAGTTTAATGGATTTGCTGCTCTGGGTAACTTAAGGATGCCAACAGAAGATGGAAAAACTGCTGGTGCGGTTAGTATTTGCAGTACTAAAAATGAGGTTCGGGAATATATAAAAGCTATATATCATCTTGCGGATAACTATCCGGATTATATGGGGATTAAACTGTAAGAAAGCATTAATAGTCTATTTTACCTCTAGAGCCTTTAAGTTTGGCATGTTTTTTTTTCTGTTCTAGACGTCTTTCGATAGAACCTCGTGTGGGCTTGGTGTTTCTTCTTTTTTTTTGTACTGTTATAGCTTTTTTTATTAATTTTTGAAGGCGTAATAATGCATCATTCCTGTTGCTCTCCTGTGTTCGAAATTTCTGTGCCTTTATGATGACTATTCCTTCTTTTGTGATGTGGCTGTCTTTTAGCTGTAAAAGCTTTGTTTTGTAATAATAAGGAAGAGAAGAAGTGTTAATATCAAAACGCAGGTGTATAGCTGTTGAAACCTTATTTACGTTCTGCCCTCCTGAACCCTGGGCAAGAATAGCAGTAATCTCGATTTCACTGTCAGGTATGGATGTTTTATTGGATATGTGCAACATTATAGTATTTAGTGATTTTTTTATAATATATTATATGCTATATAATTTGTAATCAGTTTTACCTATCTTACATATTATGCTTGCCTGGGGAATAATCAATAAGAAAGTTTTTTATATTATAAAATATCTGGATATTTCTGGTGAATGTGATATGATGTTGGTAGCATTAATGAAAATTATTGTGACTTAGCATGTTTGGCTAATATTATTAACTGAAAGAAGTATAAAAAAAATATGGAAAAAGGCGAATATGACTCAGGAAAATAAAAAATGCCCATGTGGTTCAGGAAAAATATTTGATAAGTGCTGTGATCCTTTCATCTCTGGGATAAAAAAACCTGATACTGCTGAAAAACTAATGAGATCGCGTTATACAGCATATGTATTGAAAGATTCGGAATATATTCTTAACACTTGGCATCCATCAAGCAGGCCTAGTCTTTTTGATTTGACTAAGGAGATAATAAGTTGGGAAAAACTGGAAATAATAAGCTGTGAAAATGGAAAAGCCTCAGATGTAGAAGGGGAGGTGTTCTTTAGAGCATCTTATGAACATTGCGGAAAGAAATACTGTATTCAGGAACTTAGCAGGTTTGTTAAAGAAAAAGGTGTATGGCTGTATCTTATTGGAGAACAATCCAAGACCATTATTATAAATTAGTTAGATTTGGTTGCTTTGTAAAGTATATTCATGAACCCACCCCTAACCCCTCCAAGGAGGGGAATATGATGGATTATAAGATAAGTGTTGGTATTGAAAGTCCCCTTTTGTGAGGGGATGATGGATTATAAGATAAGTGTTGGTAATGAAAGTCCCCTCTTGGGAGGGGATTAAGGGGTGGGTCTATTTGAGTTTTGAATAGAAGATCTGAAATCTAATATCTAAAATCATAAATATTTAAAGAGTGTGTTATGGTAGAAAAAACTGTTGTAATCTTGAATGGATCGGACTTGACTGTTGAGGACATTGTCGCGATTGGCATTGGTGATAAGAAAGTAGTTATTGATGCCCATGCCTTAAAACGATGTATGGCTTCAAGAAAGTTTCTTGAAGATGAAATCGCGGCTAAAAGAATAATTTATGGAGTAAATACATCATTTGGTCCGATGTGCAATAAAATAATAAGTGATGATGAGATTGAAACTCTTCAGACTAATTTAATAAGAAGCCATGCCGCCGGATTAGGGGATCCACTAAAACCGTATATTGCGTTGGCTGTCGTTGTAGTAAGACTGAATACACTTTTGAAAGGCTATTCCGGTGTTAGAATAGAGCTTGTAGAATTCCTGAAGGATATGATAAATGCTGGTATTGCACCATATATTCCGGAATGTGGTAGTGTCGGTGCCTCTGGTGATTTAATACACTTGGCCCATATGTCTTTGGCGGTAATAGGGGAAGGTAAAGTTTATTACCAGGGAAAACTTTGTTCTGCAGAAAAAGCTTTAATTCGTGCAGACCTTGATCCTATGAAGCTAAGCTACAAAGAAGGACTGGCATTAGTAAACGGAACAGCTGCCATGACTGCTATTTCAGCATTTGTAGTTTTCGGCGCTAAAAAACTGTTAAACATAGCCTGCGTAACTGCTGCTTTCGGAATAGAAATATTCGGAGGAATTGATGATGCTTTCGATATTGACCTTCATTCAGTAAAACCTCACCCCGGGCAGGTGCAGATTGCAGAAATTGTCAGAAAGCTATATGCGGGTTCTAAAAGTATTACTCTTCGTAAGGATATGCATAAACTGATTAGGAACCAGGCAAAGAGTTCATCAAACCCGGTATATGAAACTGATATAGATGTTCAGGATGTTTATTCTATCAGGTGTACTCCTCAGATATTGGCTCCTGTTTGGGAGGCAATTGATTTTGTAGTAAAGACAATTGAAATAGAAGCAAATTCTACTAATGATAATCCCATAATAATACCTAAGAAGAATAAAATTATTCATGGCGGTAATTTTCATGGACAGAGTATTGGGTTTGCCATGGACAGTTTGGGAATTGCTATATCTGTTATGTGCAATTTGTCAGAAAGAAGAATTAACAAGCTTCTTGATAAGAATCTGAATAATGATCTGCCGGAATTTTTAATTCCCGGGACAGTAGGATTGACTATGGGGTTTATGGGAGCACAGTATTTGGCTACATCCACTACGGCAGAAAACAGGCACTTGGCAAATCCCGTAAGCATTCATTCTATCTCTTGCAACAGTTCAAATCAGGATGTTGTAAGCATGGGGACTATTGCTGCAAGAAAAGCGTATAAACTTGTATCAAATGCCAAGCATATATTAACTTTGGAGATTTTGTCAGATATGCAGGCTATGTGTTTCAAAAACAAGGATAATCTGGGAAAATCTATTGGTAAAATTTATAATATTCTTTCAAAAGAATTCAGTGTATATGATAATAAACGTGTATTTCATGATGACCTGGTAAAATTTAGAAAACTGCTGTTTTCAAGTCAACTGTTTGATGATTTGTCTGGGTATTGGGAATAATAGAGAAGATTTCTTATGAAGAATATTACTCTCTACTATCGATTTTTAGAAAAATGTTGAATAATTAAAGGCTATGAAATTTTCAAAAAAACAAAAACAAGAATACCTCCGGTATGAAAACTCATTATTTGCCTGTTCATGGAGTGGGGGAAAAGATTCTTGCATGGCATTGTATTATGCTGTAAAAAATGGCGGTATCCCACGGTCGTTGTTAACTATGTGTATTGAAAACGGTGATAGAACCCGTTCTCATGGACTTGCTCCAGGTATAATCAAAGCTCAGGCTGATTCGTTAAATATACCTCTTACAACGGTTAATACTTCATGGAACGACTACGAAGAGAATTTTATAAATATTTTAAAAACCCTTAAAATTTCTAACGGTATAAATTCTGCTGTCTTCGGTGACATAGACCTTGAAGAGCATAAAGAATGGGAGGACAAAGTCTGTCGAAAAGCTGAACTTACACCATTTCTTCCTTTATGGAAAATAAATACTGAATTGCTACTGAAAGAGTTTTTGAATGTTGGATTCAAAGCAGTGATTGTTGCTGTTAATGAAAAGAAATTAGGTAAAGATTTTCTAGGTAGAGAACTAAATCATGCCATAATAAGCGAGTTTAAAAAGCATAATGTTGATCCATGCGGAGAAAATGGTGAATACCATACAGTTGTTATAGACGGACCGCTGTTTTCAAAGTCTATTGGTCTCAAAAAAGGACGTATATCAAAACATTCCGGATATTATTTTTTAGATTTTAACTGATTATTATATCCAGAATTTTTTTAGCGGCCTTGGTCGGAGTAATAACTGACTCTTTTACCTGCTTTTCAACATCTGGTATAATGTCCTTTACCTCTGGTAAATTGGTGTAGTGCTTTTTTACGCCGTCTTCGATCATATTCCACATCCAGCAGATGGCTTGATCTTTACGTTTAGTTTCTAATTCCCCTGATTTTTTTAGTAGTTTATTATGCTTTACGACCATATCCCATACTTCATTGATTCCGGTTTTTTCAATAGCGCTGCATGTTAAAACCGGTGGAGACCAGTTTGGAGAGGATGGCTTAAGGATATGCATGGCGTTTTCGTAGACTCGTTGAGCCAGAAGAGCCTGTTGAAGGTGTTTTTTGTCTGCTTTATTTATTGCGATACCGTCTGCTATTTCCAAAATACCTTTTTTGATACCTTGAAGTTCGTCACCGGCGTTTGCCAGCATCAGTACCAGAAAAAAGTCCACCATAGACGCTACTGTTATTTCAGACTGTCCAACACCAACGGTTTCGATGATAATAGCATCGTAACCAGCGGCTTCGCATAAAAGCATGGTTTCTCTAGTTTTTTGTGCGACTCCACCAAGGTAGTTGCCGGATGGGGAAGGGCGGATAAATGCATTTTTGTGATATGAAAGGAATTCCATGCGAGTTTTATCTGCAAGAATACTGCCACCGCTTATAGTGCTGCTGGGGTCTATAGCCAATACTGCTACTTTGTGATTGTTTTCAGCCAGATACATACCGACTGCTTCAATAAAAGTACTTTTACCTACACCTGGGACTCCGGTAATACCGATGCGTATGGAGTTGCCCGTATAGGGCATTACTTTAGATATAATTTCCTGAGCCAGTTTCTGATGTTTAGGCAGAGTACTTTCGATTAAAGTAATTGCTCTGGATAGAGCAAGTCTGTCCTTATTTATTAATCCTTCGATGTAGTCTTCGGCTTTAGTATACTTCATATTTTAACTTTCCGGTTTACGCCAGTTATACTAATTTTATAACTATAATTCCTAGTAGATTAAGATAGAGACTATAGGAATTAATAACTTTTGTTATGTAAATTCTTTTAATATTTTTTCTGTATGTTCCCCAAGATCAGGAATACTGCCTTTCTCATAAGGATCTTCATATCCAGAAATTTTCATTGGATTTCCGGCTAAAGTATACTTACCCGCACGGCACAGCATATTTCTGGATTTTATCTGTTTCATGTTACATGCATCTTTAATATTGTTAACAATACCGCATGGTATACCGGCGCTCTTTAGTAGCTTTATCCATTCGTCAACAGTTTTAGTTTTCATAATCGGACGGGTAATTTTTCTAAGTTCAGTTCTGTTTTTTACTCTAAGTTCATTTGAATAAAAGCATTTATCTTCTTCTAGGTCAGGTTTGCCAATTACCTTGCAGTATTCACCCCATAATTTATTTCCCAATATTGCAACAATAATTTGTCCGTCTTTTACTGGAACAACACCGAAAGGGGCACCCACAGGGTCGCAGTTTCCTGATGGAGTTGAAATAATTCCTTCATTCATATAGTTAGCAACCTGAGGAGGAAGGATGGCAAACAGACTGTCTAGCATAGAAATATCTACATGGGCACCATTTCCTGTTTTCTCCTTTGCATAAAGAGCAGTCATTGTAGCCATATATCCCCACATGCCGGCAGAAATATCTCCTATAACTATTCCTATTCTTTCTGAGTCCTGTGAGGCTTCTCCATTAACACTCATTATTCCTGAATATCCCTGACCAACTAAATCAAATCCCGGTTCATGGCTCATAGGACCAGTTTGTCCAAAACCAGATATTGATGTATAGATAATAGCGGGATTTATTTTTTTTACTTCTTCATAGGAAAAACCTAATTTTTTCATAACACCCGGACGGAAGTTTTCTACAAGGATGTCGGCTTTTTCTATTATCTTCCAGATAAAATCTTTATTGTCATCAAGAGTTAAATCCAGGGCAATACTTTCTTTGCCTCTATTTCCTGATGCAAAAAAGAGTGATTCTTTTTTAGAATTCATTGGTTCTGCATCTCTAAGCATATCACCGGAACCAGGCCTTTCTATTTTAATGATTCTTGCGCCGTTATCTGCCATTAACAACGTACAGTAAGGTCCAGCCAGTGCCTGTGAAAAGTCTACTACAAGAATATTCTCCAATGGTTTTCTCATTTTATAATTCTCTTTATAATAAATAATTAACGTTAAATATTGTTTTTATATGTTTACTGTAGAATTTTTTTTATATCAGGCAGCATTGCGCCATGTTTCATAAGATTTCTATGTAATTCGAAACATGTTGCTAAGTTATGTCGAATGTGTCCTTTAGGAGAGGATGCCAGATAGTTATACATGTAATCGCGATATGCCGGATGTACACAATTTTTAATAATTAAGCTGGCTCTTTGATGTGGTGGAAGGCCTCTCAGGTCAGCAGTTCCCTGTTCTGTGATTAAAATTTGCACAGAATGTTCACTGCTATCTATGTGAGTACACATAGGAACAATAGTTGAAATTTTACCGTTTTTTGCTATTGATGGACAAACGAATATTGATATATATGCGTTTCTTTCAAAGTCACCACTTCCACCAATACCATTCATTACTTTTGTTCCGCAGACATGTGTAGAGTTTATATTACCGTAAATATCTGCTTCAAGGGCTGTATTTATAGCTATCAGGCCAAGTCGACGCGCAATAATAGGATTGTTGGATATTTCCTGTGGTCGCAGTACTAAACGGGGAGCAAAAAAGTCCATGTTAGAATAGATTTTTTTTAAATTATCGGATGATATTGTCAGGGCTGAAGTGCTGGCGCCAAGTAAATTGTCCTTTTCCAATTGCTCTACAAGTGAATCCTGGAATACTTCAGTATACATATAAAAGGGTGGTATATCCGGATGTTCTGCTATACCTTTCATGACTGCGTTACCAATGTTGCCTACACCGCTTTGTATTGGTAGGAACTCTTTTGGTATATGGCCTGCTTTTAGCTCGTTTAATAGAAAATTCACTACATTTAGACTTATTTTAGCACAAGTTTCATTTGGCTCTGCAAATTTAGAAGTTTCATCCGGTTCATCATTATATACAATTCCAACCACTTTTTTAGGGTTTATAGGAGTGTATGGTTTTCCAATTTTATCTAGCGGGTTATGTATTTGAAGAGATTTGCGGTATGGAGGGCTAGGTACAGTAATGATATCAGCCATTTCCCTTAAGCGAGGTGAATGAAATTTATTAAGTTCGATAATGATTTTGTCTGCACATTCAAGGTAGGTAGGAGAAGCACCAATTGAAGTGCTGAAATATACTTTGCCGTCATCTGTTATATCCGTAGCTTCGATTACAGCAAAGTCTACTTTTCCTAACGCACCGCTTTTGACTTGTTGCTGGATATGTGATAGATGGATATCTATAAAATCTATAGATTCATTATTGATCTTATCCCGCATAGCTTTTGTAGACTGATAACCGAGTCTGAGACTTACAGCATCTGCTTCTGCCAGTGCACCATCTAAACTACTGCTGGTTGATGCACCCGCAAGTACACGAACTTTAAATTCTTTGTTTTGAGAATGAAGTGTTTTCGCTTTTTTAGCAAGAGCTCTTGGTACTACTTTTGCTGAACCTGCTGCAGTAAAACCACTAAACCCTATAGTTGAACCATTTTGAATTAGTTCTGCTGCTTCATCAGGTGTCAAAACTGTATATTTTTTTGAGACAGACATATTATTTCCTACATATTTTATACAGATAAAACTTCAATAAATCAAAGATCGGTTTAATTTGTAAATGAAACTTTACTATTCACCAGTAAAAACAGGTTTGCGTTTTTCGAAGAAAGATCTTATTCCTTCCGCATAGTCTTTGCTGTTATATACAGTGCGTCTACCTGATTGAATCTTTTCAAATGCCTCGGGATTAAGTGGGGATGCTTCTGAAAGTACTTTCATTTCTTCTTTGATTACAGATATAGCCAAAGGGGCATTGTTTTTAATAATATTAACCATATCAGCTGTAAAGTTTTCTAGCTTATTTGTAGGTACAGCATGGTTTATTAAGCCGATGGCCATCGCGCGCTGAGCAGAGATTGGTGCTGCAGTAAAAAGTATTTCTTTCATAACAGGAAGGCTGGTGTTTTTCATAAAATTCAGTACACCTGAGAGATTATATGCGACACCTAGTTTAGCAGGGGTAATTGCAAAAGTTGAATTTTCTGATGCTATTAAAATATCACAGCTCATGACTAGTTCGCAAGCACCACCCCATACACTACCTTCTATCATGGCAATAACCGGATGTGGAAATTCCTGTATATATCTAACAATTCTTCTAAGGGGGTCATTATATGTCAAAGGATCTTTAGCATTTGTAGGCAGCTCTTTTACATCATGTCCTGCAGACCATACTTTTACACCTTTTGGTGCTTTTATAATAACAACTTTGGTTTCGGATGTATTGACCTCTTTTATGCCGTTAATTATATCTTCCACTAGATGGGCGCTTAATGCGTTAAGATGCTTTAAATCATTTAAAGTGATAGTGCCAACGCCTTCTACAAGCTCAACAGTTACTAATGACATGATATTTATCCTCGAACAGGTTGTGTTTTAATGGTTAAAAAAAAGTTTATCCCGTTAATGAACAGGATAAACTTTAAACAAACAACTATTATTTTTCTAATGAATCCAGAATATCATTTGCAGATTTAATGATATTTGTTCCGGGACCGAATACTCCGGCAGCTCCCCCTTCAAACAGTTCTTTATAGTCCTGATGAGGTATTACACCACCAATGAATATCTGAATTTCTGGACAACCAAGTTTCTTAAGCTCAGCCGCGAGTGTCGGAACTATATATTTATGTCCGGCTGCAAGAGAAGATGCACCAATGGCGTGTACGTCATTTTCTACAGCCATTTTAGCAGCTTCTTCAGGTGTTACAAACATTGGACTGATATCTACATCAAAACCTAAGTCAGCCAGTGCGGTTGCAACAATTTTGCTTCCTCTATCATGTCCATCCTGTCCAATCTTGGCTATCAGTATTCGTGGTCTTCTACCATTTTTCTGAGCAAATTTGGCCGTACGTTCTTTTGTTTGATTGAAATCTCCATTTTCATCTTTGTACTCAGAAGAGTATACACCTGAAATCAACTCAGTTTTTGCTTTATACCTACCAAATACTTTTTCCATAGCGTCACTAATTTCTCCAACTGTTGCTCTTGCTCTTGCTGCTGGTATAGTGGCTTCCAGAAGGTTTCCACCTTTTTCTGCAACTTCCGTTAGATGGGCAAGGGCTTGTTTTACAGCATTATCATCTCTTTTTGCTTTAAGGGTTTTTAACCCGGCTACCTGTTCTACACGAACTTCATCAGAAATTTCAAGTATTGAAACATCTGCTTCTTCTGCAAGTTTGAATTTGTTAACACCAACTATTACATCTTCAACCAGTTCTATTCTGGCCTGAGTTCTAGCCGCCGCTTCTTCAATCATTTTCTTTGGCATGCCGGAGTCAATAGCTTTAGCCATTCCACCGAGTTTTTCAACTTCTCTTATAATTTTACTAGCTTCCTGAATAATTGAGTTAGTCAGGCTTTCTACATAGTAGCTGCCACCCATTGGGTCAATAACATGGCATATTTGAGATTCTTCCTGCACAATAATCTGTGTGTTTCTTGCTATTCTGGCAGAAAACTCTGTTGGAAGGCCAATTGCTTCATCAAGTGCGTTTGTGTGAAGTGACTGTGTGCCACCCAATACTGCAGCCATACATTCTATTGTTGTTCTGATTACATTGTTGTACGGATCCTGCTC
>Ga0075121_1000910_pt1 | contig 19317 bp, 16 predicted proteins | sample AntAceMetag02UKG_FD_69793 | JGI IMG/M metagenome (GOLD analysis project Ga0075121, IMG submission 69793) | Saline lake microbial communities from Ace Lake, Antarctica - Antarctic Ace Lake Metagenome 02UKG | ecosystem: Environmental > Aquatic > Non-marine Saline and Alkaline > Saline | place... | reverse complement strand
ATCGAGGACGATTAATCTACGTTATCAATCCATATCAATGTAGATCAATCATCCCTGATTGACTCATAAAAGACTTAATCGAGGACGATTAATCTACGTTATCAATCCAAATCAATGTAGGTCAATCATCCCTGATTGACTTATAAAAGACTTAATCGAGGACGATTAATCTACGTTATGAGCACAAAGTCTACCATGTTCACAAAATATCTGTTCATGCAGTTTTTCCTGCTGGTATCATGAAGCCTTTATAACTAATCACAAGTTCAAGCTATTATTCTTTACAAAATATCTGTGATTTACTGAATGTATTTCTGGAGGAAAAATATGAATAAAATAGAGAAGTTAGCCAGAAAGATATTTCAGATTGAGGATAATACTCCTTCCCGTTCGGGAGGAGGGCACGTGGTCAGTCTGCACTCAGTGATAGACCGGAGTGAATATCCTGATCAGCTTGTGGAGAAGAATTGCGAATTAAACGGGTTTATTGACCATACGATATTAAAACCAGATGCTACAGATGAAGATATCCTCAAAATCTGCCGGGAAGTGGAATTACACCGTTTTGCCAGTGTGTGCCTTAATCCGTGCTGGGTGAGTCTGGCAGCAGAAAATCTACCTGATGGCATTGTGTGTACCGTAATAGGATTTCCTCTGGGTGCAAATAGTTCTGTAATGAAGGCATTTGAAGCGCGGCTGGCTATTGAGAATGGTGCCAAGGAAATAGATATGGTTATTAATATCGGACAATTAAAATCAGGTAATTATGACCTTGTATATCAGGATATTGCTATTGTGAGCGATACCTGTATTCAGAATAGAGCACTTCTTAAAGTAATAATAGAGACCTGTCTGCTGACTGAAGACGAAAAGATCATCGCCTGCCTGCTGGCAAAGAAAGCGGGAGCTGACTTTGTGAAAACTTCTACAGGTTTTTCTTCCGGTGGAGCCAATGTGGAAGATGTACGCCTGATGCGGAAAGTGGTAGGTAATAAGATGGGAGTGAAAGCCTCAGGCGGAGTACGCACGGAAGCAGATGCCCGGGCTATGATCGCAGCAGGAGCAAACAGGATAGGCGCATCCAGCGGAATTAAGATAGTGGATCAGCAATTAGATATAATGGGGAGTCTGGAGCATAAATGAAAGTAGAAATAGCGGGATATAATCTTGACTACAGTCAAATCCAGCAATTGGAAAACCAGCAGCAGGCAACTCCAGAGACCATTTCAGCAGCCTATGCCAGGATATCACGCAGTAAGAAGAGTGTGGGTGACCTGCGCAAAGCAGCTTTGGCGGATGTAGCCAAGGCAAGATCATCTAATCAGAATATTGTATTTGAGATGGGGCATGCTTCTGTTGCAGAGCATGCAGTATTTAATTTTGATATCACGGGTATCTCACGGCTGCTGGTGGAAGATATACAGCGGAGTCGATTGGCATCTTTCACTGAGAAATCACAGAGATATGTAACCCTTAAGGGTGATTATTATCTGCCAGCGGAAATCATCGGTACTGAGCTGGAACCCAGATTTAAACATGTAATAGAAAGGCAGAATAAATTATATACTACTTTATATAAAAGAGCGGGAGAGCATCTGCAGAAGACTGGATTTGCCGGCACTAAGAGTGAATTAAATGGTAAAGCCAAGGAAGATGCACGCTACGTGCTGGCATTAGCCACGCAGACGCAGTTTGGCATGACTATCAATGCCCGATCTATGGAGCGATTATTACAGCGGTTGGATAAAAATGAGCTGGCAGAAGCAAAGCAGCTCAGGGAAGCACTCTGGCAGCAGGCAAGCAGTATTGCCCCTTCGCTGGTGCGTTATACCAAATGTGAAGAATGCGAGAAGCGTTATTTTGATAGATTACCTTATATAGAAAGCGAGAGATTGAACCAGCAGGTGAAATTCGTAAGCATGACCCCGAGTGCAGAAAACTGGATACTGGCAGGGATGATCTTTGAGAATAGCGGTAATGATATCAGGTCAATATATGAGCAGGTGCTGCTATTGAGTGATGAAGAGAAAGCAGAGATATATAAAGAGATGCTGAGGGGGCTAACGCCCTGGCAGAGGATGCCGCGAGCATTTGAACTGGCAGATATCAGCTTTAATCTCCTGATCTCATCATCCTGTTTTGGGCAATTAAAAAGGCATCGGATGTCCACTATCCTGCGCAGTAGTTATCATCCGGAAAACGGCTTTATCATCCCACCCTTGATCAGAGAAATTGGTGGTATGGAATTGATAATGCCAGTGGTGGAAGAAACTGAAGAGCTGTATTATAAACTTGAGAAGGTAAAACCTGGATTGGGGAATTATATTTTGACCAATGGACATCGGCTGGCAGTATTATTTAAGGCAAACCTGAGAGAATTATATCATTTTTCAAGACTTCGCTCAGATGCTCATGCCCAGTGGGAGATCAGAGAAGTATCCCAGCAGATAGACGCTATTATCCAGGAGAAATTACCTTATGCAGGAGCTTTGATCATGGGTAAGGATGAATATACAGGTAAAACCAGATTTGGAGAAGATAAATGAAAGCAAGAGTTTATGTAACAAGACGATTGCCCGAAAGCGTAATGAAGGAACTGGAAGCTATTTATGAAGTGAAGTGCAATCCCTATGACCGGAATATGGAGCAGGACGAGTTTAAGGAAGCTATCCAAAACTGCGACCTGATCATCACCATGCTGGCAGACGGGATAGGCAGGGATATAATTGAACTGAACCCTGATCTTAAGGGAATCTGTAATTATGCAGTGGGCTATAATAATATTGATGTGCAGGCAGCAACAGAGAAGGGGATACCCGTGTGCAATACACCGGGAGTACTCACTGAAACAACTGCTGATCTCACCTGGGCACTGATATTTGCCGCTGCCCGGCGGATAGTGGAAGCAGATAGATATACCAGGGCAGGTAATTTTACCGGCTGGGCTCCCATGCTGATGCAGGGACAGGACATCTATGGTAAAACCCTGGGGATAATTGGAGCTGGCAGGATTGGAGAAGCAGTAGCCCGGAGGTCAATGGGTTTTGGGATGAAGGTTATCTATCATAATCATCATGAAAATGAATGGATGAATGAGCATTTGCAGGCAAAAAATAAGTCTCTGGAAGAAGTGCTGAGAGAAAGCGATATTATCTCCCTGCACATTCCTTATAACCAGGAAACGCATCATTTGATAGACGCTGAGCAGATAAGAATGATGAAGCCGACTGTTGTGCTGATCAATACTGCCCGAGGGAGAGTTATCAATGAGCAGGCGCTTATCAAGGCACTGCAAGCTAAGCAGATTGCTGCTGCCGGACTGGATGTGTATTACAACGAGCCAGAGGTGCCGGATGAGATGAAGGCTCTGGATAATGTGGTGATCGTGCCGCATATTGGCAGTGCCAGTTTCGAAACACGGGTCAGGATGGCGGAACTGGTGAGGGATTGTGCGGCTGCCTGTCTGGCAGGTGAAATGCCTCCGGAGATCGTCAACCCAGAGGTTATGGAAGGAAACAGGTAGTGGAAGAAGTAAAAATCCTGATAATCGGTGCCGGTTGTGTGGGATTGGCAATAGGTAAAGAGCTCAGCAAGGTTTATGAAGATGTGGTTATCGTGGAAAAGGAAGCCAGCTATGGCAGGCATACCAGCAGTCGTAATAGCGAAGTTATCCATTCAGGAATATATTACCCGCAATCAAGCTTAAAGGCTGAATTGTGCATAGAAGGTAGAAAGCTTTTATACGATTATCTGGCAGAGCACAAGATCGCTCATCGCAATTGCGGGAAGCTGGTGGTGGCAGTGAAGGAATCAGAAATAGCTGCCTTGAAGGAATTGCAGGCAAATGGTGTGCGCAATGGAGTGAGTGATTTGGAGATACTCTCAGGTGCTGAGTGCAAAGAGCTGGCACCGGAAGTGAAGTCAATAATGGGAATGCTGGTACCTTGTACGGGGATCATGGATACACATGGATTTATGAGGGCAATGAAGATAGAGTTTGGGGCTAATGATGGATTTCTGCTCTTTGACAATGAAGTGTGTGAGATAAAGAGGGTGGAAGAGAAATACCTGGTCACCTTCACAAATGGAGAGCAGTTCCTGGCAGAGATCCTGATCAATGCTGCAGGACTGGAATGTGAAAAGATAGCGTCCCTGGCGGGAATAGATACAGAAGCTGCCGGCTTGAAACTGCACTGGTGCAAGGCGGAATATTTTAAAACCTCACAGAGATTTCAGCTTGATAAGCTGATCTATCCCATGCCGGATCCCACGGGTATGTACCTGGGAATCCATCTCACGCTTAATCTTGCCGGAGAAGTGCGGTTCGGTCCCAGTGCCTATTACGTGGATGAGCTTGATTATGCCATGGATGAAAGCCACAAGCAGGAATTTATAGATAGCGTGACTCAATATCTGGATATTGATATAGAAAAACTGCATCCGGATGATACGGGGATCAGACCCAAATTACAAGCTGCCGGAGAAGGCTTCAGGGATTTCTATATTAAAGAGGAAAGCGCAAAAGGTTTACCGGGATTTATCAATCTGATGGGGATTGAATCACCGGGACTCACCAGTTGCCTGGCAATTGCCCGGTATGCAGCAGAAATAATTGCATCTTTAAAACATTGATAACGTGGTAAAGACACTCAGCGAAGTAAACAAACATAACTATAAAATATTTAACAGGGAGATATGGGCATTACCCTTCGGGAATAAATTATGTTTATATAAACAAATTAGTTCTTGACTAAAAGAAAAATATTCTAAAATTGCAATTAATAGCAAAAAGAGGGAATAAAATGAATATCCATGAATATCAGGCGAAGAAATTATTACATTCTTTTGGCGTAAAAGTTACGCGAGGCAGTAAAGCAACATCCCCGGAAGAAGCACGTCATAAGGCAAAAGAACTTGGAAGTGAGAACTGGGTTGTGAAGGCTCAGGTACACGCTGGAGGCCGAGGGAAAGCAGGCGGGATCAAGTTCGCAATGAGTCTGGACGAGGTATTTGAGAAATCAGAAAAAATGCTGGGCATGACACTAAAAACTCATCAGACAGTGGGAGCCGGGAAGGTAGTAAGAAAGCTATACATTCAGGAAGCAATCGATATTGAGCGGGAATACTATCTGGGAATAGTGCTGGACAGACGGCGTGAGATGCCTGTGATCATGGCATCCACTGAAGGTGGTATGGATATTGAGACAGTCGCCGCGGAAACTCCTGAGAAGATAATCAAAGTAGGTGTTGACCCAATTACAGGACTGAAAGGTTATCATCTGCGCAAGCTTGCCTATGGATTAAAATTGAATAAAGCAGAGATGAAGGAATTCAATAAGATAATGATACCATTATTTGAGGCATATCAGAAGACCGATGCCAGCCTTATAGAGATCAATCCACTGGTATTGAAGCCTGACGGGGAATTTATTGCCTTAGACGCAAAGCTTAATTTTGATGATAATGCTCTTATGCGGCATCCGGAAATAGCTGCCATGCGGGATGAAGAAGAAGAAGATGCAGCGGAACTGGAAGCGGGAAAATATGATTTAAGTTATGTGAAGCTGGATGGCAATGTGGGCTGCATCGTGAATGGTGCGGGACTTGCAATGTCCACCATGGATATTATCAAGCTGGAAGGTGGAGAGCCGGCGAATTTCCTTGATGTGGGAGGAAATGCCAGTGCTGAAACTGTGGCACGCGGATTTGAGCTTATTTTGCGGGATAAGAATGTGAAGGCAATATTGGTGAATATATTTGGTGGAATTGTGAGATGCGATAGAATTGCCAATGGAATATTGGAAGCTACGCGTCAAATAGATGTGCAGGTGCCGGTGATCGTACGGCTTGATGGCACTAATGCGGAAGAAGCGGGGGAGATATTGAAGCAGGCTAATATCCGTCAGATATTGATAGCAGAGGATCTACAGGACGGTGCCCGTAAGGCAGTGAAATCAGCGGAAGGAGATAGAGCATGAGCATATTAGTAAATAAGGAATCACGGGTAGTAGTTCAGGGATTTACTGGTAAAGAAGGGACTTTTCATGCTCAGAAGTGCATTGAGTATGGCACGAATATAGTTGCTGGGGTAACCCCCGGGAAGGGTGGTCAATGCCATTTGGGGAAACCTGTATATAATACTGTAGAAGATGCTGTGCAGAGCACAAAAGCAAACGTGTCTCTGATATTTGTGCCGCCGGTTTATGCCGCAGATGCCATTTTGGAAGCAGCAGACTCAGGAATAGAGCTGATTGTGTGCATCACTGAAGGTATCCCCGTTCAGGATGTTATGTATGCCAAGAAATATATCAAAAGCAAGGGCTGCGTGTTGATAGGGCCCAATTGCCCAGGGATCATAACTGCTGGAGAAGCTAAGATAGGCATAATGCCCGGATTTGTTTTTAAGCCAGGCAGAATAGGAGTAATTTCTAAATCCGGTACATTGACCTATGAAGCAGCAAATCAGGTAGTAAAAGCAGGAATGGGAATATCAACGGCAGTGGGTATTGGTGGAGATCCGATCATCGGGACAGATTTTATTGACCTTCTGAAATTATTTGAAGCTGATGATGCTACTGATGGCATTGTGATGATAGGGGAGATAGGCGGAGAGCTGGAGATCCGGGCAGCGGAATATATCAGGGAGCATGTAACCAAACCGGTTGCTGCTTTTATAGCGGGACAGACGGCTCCTAAAGGCAAGCGAATGGGACATGCCGGGGCGATAATTGCCGGAAGCAAAGGAACTGCTCAGGAAAAGATAACTGCATTGCAGGAAGCCGGAGTGAAGGTTGCCATGTCACCAGCCAGGATTGGAAGTGCTATAGCTGAATTAATGAAATAAAGCAATTCACAATAAATAAGAGAGGTTAGTTATGAGGAAAGTAGATGTCAAAGAGATCACCGAGATCATTAAGAAATTGGCTATTGAAGCAAGTACAATAGCGAATGACTCCTTGGTGGAGAGTTTTGAAAGATCACTGGCGAAAGAGGAATCTCCGGTAGGAAAGGCAGTATTTAAGCAATTGCTGGAAAACGTGGAAATCGCTCGCAATGAAGCTACCCCGATCTGCCAGGATACTGGCTTTGCAGTTGTCTTTATGGAAATCGGTCAGGAAGTATCATTTACCGGCGGTTTACTTAAGGATGCTGTAAATGCGGGTGTTGCTGCCGGTTATACTGAAGGCTATTTGAGGAAATCAATCGTGAGGGATCCTATCACTAATCCGGTTAATACCGGAGATAACACACCGGCAATACTACATACTGATATCGTGGCAGGTGACAAAGTGAGGATCACCCTGATGCCCAAAGGTGGCGGATCAGAGAATATGAGCCGCATTAAGATGCTGAAACCTGCTGATGGAGTGCAGGGTATCAAGGACTTTGTAATTGAGACTGTGAAAAATGCTGGTGGTAATCCTTGTCCTCCTATTTTCGTAGGTGTGGGTGTAGGTGGAACTTTTGATTATGTGGCTTATATGGCAAAAAAGGCTCTGTTACGTCCCATCGGCAACCGCAATCCTGACCCTAAGATAGCACAATATGAAAAGGAATGGCTGGAAGAAGTTAATAATCTGGGAATTGGACCTGCCGGACTGGGTGGCAGGGTCACAGCAATCGACCTTTTTATTGAAGTATATCCCCGACATATTGCCACATTTCCCGTTGCAGTGAATATTCAATGCCATGCTAACCGCGAAAAGACATTTATTTTGTGAGGTGAATATAATGATAAAATTAAATGCCCCCCTAAAGCAGGAAGATGTTAAAAGTTTAAAGATTGGAGATCAAATCTCACTCAGTGGAGTTATTTATACAGCCCGTGATTCTGCTCATCAGAAACTGGTGGATCTACTTAAAGCAGGAAAAGAATTACCCTTTGATCCGGATGGAAGTGTGATATTTTATGTGGGACCTTCTCCAGCAAAGCCAGGTCAAGTGATCGGTGCTGCGGGACCTACCACCAGCTACCGAATGGATCCTTTTGTGATAGACCTTATGAAAGTAGGGATGAAAGGAATGATAGGTAAGGGACCAAGATCAGCGGAAGTAAAGGAAGGATTGAAGCAGTATACCGGAGTATATTTTGGTGCTACTGGTGGCGCTGCGGCACTTCTGGCAAAGACCATTACTGAAGCAGAAGTGATAGCCTTTCCGGAATTGGGTCCGGAAGCAGTGAGAAGACTGGTTGTAAAAGATATGCCTTTGATAGTAGTAAGTGATTGCCAGGGCGGTGATCTGTATGATAAAGGCGTGGAAGATTATAAAAAATAGAGAATAATAAATATACTGGAGGAAGATGATGAAAGTGAAAATGGATATTTCTAACATCGACGAAATATTTCCGGCGGATTTTTCTAATGAAGAAAAGGCACAAGCTAAAACCCTGTTTTTGAAAAGACTATCTCTTGTGGCACATAAATTTTACCGTGGTAAGATCCAGGTAGTCCCAAAGGTGCCCGTGCCTGGATTTAACTGGTTTAATGTGTGGTACACACCAGGGGTATCAATGGTATCAACCACGATCAGGGATGATAATCTTACCTCTTATGAGCTTTCAAACCGAGGTAATCTGGTGGCAGTTGTGAGTGATTCCACTCGTGTGCTGGGAGATGGGGATTGTACTCCTTCAGGCGGATTGGGTGTGATGGAAGGAAAAGCATATCTGATGAAATATCTGGGTGGCGTGGATGCCGTGCCATTATGCGTGGATAGCACAAATGCCCAGGGAAAGAAAGATCCTGATAAGATAATTGAATTCGTGAAAATGGCTGCACCCAGCTTTGGAGCAGTAAATCTGGAAGATATATCTCAGCCTAATTGTTATAAAGTGCTTGATACTCTTCGTGAAGAATGCAGTATACCCGTATGGCATGATGATGCTCAGGGAACTGCATCCGTTACTCTGGCAGGTTTGATCAATGCCCTTAAACTGGCAGATAAGAAGATCGGAGATGTACGAATAGTAATGAATGGAGCCGGTGCTTCTAATACAACTATCGCCAGATTTATTCTGGCAGCAGGAGCTGATCCTAAGAAAATGGTGATGTTTGATTCCAAAGGTTCGCTTCATACTGGACGTAGTGACATAGAATCCAAGCCGGAATTTTACCGGAAATGGGATCTTTGCCAGCAGACTAATCCGAATAGAATTGGTACTATCGCTGAAGCCATGACAGGAGCAGATGTATTGATAGCATTATCCAAACCCGGGCCAGGGACTATTAAGCAGGAATGGATCAGTAAAATGGCTGCAAAATCAATAGTATTTGTATGCGCCAATCCCGTTCCGGAGATATATCCCTATGCAGCAAAAGAAGCTGGTGCTTTTATTGTAGCTACGGGTAGAGGAGATTTTCCTAATCAGGTCAATAATTCGATAGGATTCCCGGGAATATTAAAGGGAACTTTACTTGTGAGAGCTTCAAAGATCACTGATAATATGGCGATTGCTGCTTCATATTCTCTGGCAAATTATGCTGAACGAAGAGGCATCACTCCAGATGACATTATCCCCAAGATGGATGAACCTGATATATTCTGTCAGGAAGCTGCCGATGTTGCCATGCAGGCGATCAAAGATGGTGTGGCAAGAGTGCAATTGACCAGGGAAGAAGTATTTAATGCTGCTAAAAAGGAAATTGATTATTCACGGGAACTCACAAACTCAATGGTCAGTAACGGCTTCATAGAAAATGTACCCCAGGACTTCCTGGAAGAATCTCGTGATTGGGCAATAAAACAGATCAGAGGAGGTCAATAATTAATGAAAGACTTAAATCAGTTATATCATAAAGCTGAAGACTTCATGAGGAAAGGACTTCTGGATGATGCTATCAAACTATATAATGAGGTATTGGAAGAAGATCCTGACTATGCTGATATCTATGCAACCTTAGGAGAGATGTATTACATTAAAGGAGATGTTGATAATGCTGTTAAGAATTATGAAATGGAGATAGAGCGTGATGCAGATAACTGCATGGTTCTCTATCGGCTGGGTATTGCCTATTACCGGGCAACCAAATTCAGTAAGGCGATCAACATCCTCAGCAATCTGGTTGAAAAGGGCTCTCAGCTTGATATGGCATATTACTGGATGGGTCTGGCATATTATCATACCGGCAGAATTCAGAAGAGTATTGATACATTTGAGACCCTTCGCAGCAAGATGCCTCAAAATACCCTGGGCTGCTATAACCTGGCCCTTGCATATAAGGTGAAAGGCAAGTATGGAAAAGCAATAGAATGCCTTATGCGGATTCTGGCTGAAGATGATACCATTGTTTCTGTGCATTATAATCTTGCACTTGCTTATTTAGCTGATATGCAGATTGCCAGGGCTCTGGAGCATTTCCAGAAAGTGGTGGATCTTGATCCAGAGCATAAATCTGCTCAGCTTAAACTGGATGAGATATATAACGATCAGGAGATGCTGTATTCTTATGGAATTGCAGCTCCTAAGGATATCACTAATTCAGAAGAGTTAAATATCAATTTCAGGATTGGTGAAGCCTATAAGGGTTTCCACATGATTGACAAGACCTTTAAGTATTTGAAGCAGCTTGCGATTGATAAGGAAAAGAAATAGTCTATAACTAAAAAAAGCGACCATTTCTGGTCGCTTTTTTTGTTGTATCCAGACCATCCCTGGTCTGGGTTTCATCTATTTTGCATAAATTTTATTTTACCAAAGTACCCAGATATTCTTCTGTCATTTGTTTGGCTTTCACATGGTCAGGAATGTAATCCGGTAAAATAATTGGTGATATCCTGTTCTTTGGAATACCTAATTTATCTACTTCTTTAGCATATTCATCAACATGCTTTAAGGTAAGTTCGCCAAGTTCGATTCCTGATATTACTTTATCCGCTGCATGAATACCTGCTCTTCTACCAAATACGATAATATCGAGCTGAGAATTTCCCATCAAACGGTTTCTGCCATGAATTCCTCCAGAAGCTTCACCTACTACATAGAGTCCGGGGACAGTGGTTTCTGCGTTTTCATTGATCTCCAGTCCGCCATTTTGATAATGCAGAGTGGGGAAGACGAGCATGGGATATTTGCGAATATCGATATCAAATCTCTCATATTGCCTAAGCATAGCGGGAAGAGTTGTCTCGATCGTACCTTCGCCAGAAAGTTCTTCAATCAGGGGACTATCCAGCCAGATACCCTTTAAGCCTGAAGGAGTTGTTACTCCCCGATCTTCTTCGCATTCGCGGATAAAGGCAGATGCTTCCACATCACGTGGTTCAAGCGGATAAACAAATAGTTCCCCGGCTTCATTCACGGGTTGAGCACCAATAGATCTGATCTTTTCGGTACATAAAAATCCCACTATTTGTTCAGGGAATACAGCTCCCGTGGGATGATATTGCACAGAATCCATAAACATCAGGTTAGCACCAGCGCGATAACCTAATACCAGTCCATCTCCGGTAGCACCGTAATGGTTAGTAGTTTCAAATCCTCGTATATGTAATCTGCCAAAGCCACCAGTGGCGATTATCACTGTTTTAGCTTTCACAATAAAATATTCTTTGAGCTCGATATGATATAATACTGCCCCGGCTACCTGACCTTTATCATCAAGGATAAGTTCAGTAGCTGAGGTATATTCCAGATATTTCACGTTCTGGGCATTGCTGTATACTTCATCTCGAAGGACACGGCAGATACCGGCACCTGTATAATCACGAGTGGAGTGCATGCGGTTACGGCAAGTTCCACCACCTGGTTTCACTGTCATTCTGCCATCATCATCTTTATCAAACATCACTCCCAGGTCTTCCAGCCATTTGATAGATTTTGGACCATCCATCACCAGTGCTTCCACCAGCTCTTTCTTATTGTCAAAATGACCGCCACCGATTACATCCAGATAGTGAAGCGTGGGGCTGTCATCTCTTTGATCAGCAGCCTGAATACCACCCTGAGCCATCATGGAATTGCTGTCACCAAGTCTAAGCTTGGTCACCAGAAGAGTTTTCACCCCTTTTCTATCTGCTTCAATCGCAGCAGAAAGTCCGGCTGAACCTGCACCAATTACCAGCACATCAGTTTCATAATCAACTTTTGAAAGGTCTAATTCACTTGCTCTATTGCGGGGATAAGATTCCATGATGTCCACTACTTCATTGATGATCATATCACCCTTATTTACCCCAATCCGCATTTCTCGCAAAGCGTCTGTTTTATAATCTGGATGATAGGATTCCAGGATGTTTTCACGCTCCTGTTCGTTCATGGGAGGATACACCTGTTTCCCCTGTTTTCTGGCGATTGCCAGCCTTTTTGCCCTAGTGGCTTCTACTTTTTTAATTGATTCCATCATATATTCTGGATACATTTATTGCCTCCCAATACTTATCTAATCTTCATTTCGCGGGAATAATACTTCTTCACCAGATCATCATGACCCATATTATTCAATTCTTCGATTTCCGTATCAAATTTGCCGTCTGCTATTTCCTGCAGCCGATCTGCCAGTTCCGGACTCGGTTTCGCCAGGTATCTACCATACAATCTCTGTGCCAGAGTGGCAGCATTGAATTGCACAATATCAGCCGGACAGCGCAAAGCGCATAAACCGCAGCGAATGCAGTCAAATGATGTAGATGCTGCTGCTGCAATATCACCACGCTTAAGCTGCTGGATGTAATCCATAACCTTGATGTCCTGGGGACATGCTTTGGAGCAGGTATTGCAGGCTACGCAACGGAATATTGTGGGAAAAAGTTCTTTGAATGTATTAACATCGGGTTTTAATTCTGCCAGATCATATCGCGGTCTCTCTGCCGGCACAAATGGTATTTGCACCAGAGACATCTCATCAGTGACCACTGTTTGACAGGCTAATCCACCTTTAAGTTTAAAATCTCCCTTTTCTCGATAAACTGTGGCACAGGCTCCGCAGAATCCTTCCCGGCAGCCCAGTCCTTTTTTCAACTGAAATCCGGCATATTCCCAAGCCATGATAATCGTGGAACCTTCCGGTACCAGTTGGGGTTCACCCATTATATAAACAGTAATCATCTTTTGCTCTACTGCCATCGTCAATGACCTCCATAGATTTTTATTTTTTAAATATTTTTTGATTTAATATCGGCATTCCGTCCACTTTATTCTGCTCAAAGCCAAATTCATTGATATCAAGTCCCAGAGCAATTGCCAGAAGCTGAGTGAAATACAGAATTGGTATTGGTTCAAAGCTGGGATTTTGAATTTGGATCAATGCTTGACGGTTATCCAGATTAAAGGCACACAAAGGACAACTTGTAACTATCACGTCTGCACCATTTGCCCGGGCATCTTCCAGTATCTTTCTGGTTAGTTTAATTACGATATTTTCCTTACTAACGGTTAAATAGCTGCCGCAGCAAGTTTTTCGAGAACGCCAATCCACAGCTTCAGCGGAAAGAGATTTGATAAAATCTTCCATAATTACAGGTTCTTCGGCATCATCAATTCCTACTTCTTTAGGGCGTATCAGCATGCAACCATAATATGGAGCTACTTTTAATCCTTTCAAAGGCACTTTCACCTTCTCAGCTATTTTATCAAACCCGTAGTCTCTTAATATTTCCAGATAATGCACTACGTCCAGACTGCCATCATATTGCCGGTCTTCCTTATACATAAAATCATTGATCGTTTCCAGTTCATCGGCATGTTCACGCATCTTAAGGTTTGATCTTTTGAGTGTATTCATACACATTGAGCAGAGTGTGAGCATTTTGTTATCTGTATCCACCATCTTATCATCCTGCATCTCTAATACCCTGATCATGTTGCGTACAGGTGCCAGATGGTGCATCAAATCATCACTTGTGAGAGAAGAAACAACTCCGCAGCAGTTCCAGCGGGGAATCTCTACAAATTCAATACCCAGTGCTGCTCCAGAAGCAATGGCAGATTTCTCAAAACTGCTGCCATAAGTCTTTAATGAGCAACCTGGAAAATATGGTATTTTCACTTTTATCTCTCCTTATTATATTCTATGAACTTAGTTTTCGCAAGGCAGCGATCAATGCTATCTGCGGTAATTCTTTCAAAACTTCTTTAGGTAAATTATCAATATCAAGATTATTGATCTCATCTCTCAGCATGATTTGACGCAGAGCTTCTGCTATTTTGGATACATCCAGTTTTCGAGGACAACGCACTGTGCAGGTATTGCAGGTGGCACATATCCATAATGTATCACATTCCAGCACATCATCCTGTCCCAGCATCACTTTACGCATCAATTGGGCTGGGGTGATATCCATTTCTTCCACAAAGGGACAGCCTCCTGAACAGGTACCGCACTGATCACACATCGCAGTGTTCTCTCCAGATAATTCTTCCACTTTGCGTTGAAATTCCAAGGTCTTTTCATTTAATACTATTTTTTTCATAATTACCTCTTATAACTTGCTTCGCTGCTGGTCAGTTATTGGCTCTCCAGCTTTCACTTTTGCTGATAGATCCGTGATCATGCTGATAAATTTCTGCAAATCACCGGCTGTAAATTCACTGAAGAAAATCCTTTCATCAGCAATTCCTGCTTCAGCAAGTTTTGCTTTTGCATGTGCTATTGATTGCGCAGCCACATCCTTACTCCAGGGGAATAATGAACTTGCTGATGGGCAATCTCCCAAAATCACCAGGTCAGCACCTTTCTTAAAGGCATATACGATCAGACTTGGCGAAATACGTGAAGAACTGGGCACACGCAGTATCCGTGTATCAATATCATACTTCATCTTTCTGATACCCAAAGCATCAGCCAGACGATAAGTACATGTATTATCAGCAAATACCAGAAGTCTGGTATCTCCAGGTTTTTTCTCTTCCAGAATTCCATCTATACTTGAGTACATCTGCAGATTTGAACTGTTATGGAAATCAATAGCTTCCACGGGACAAACAGGCAGACAAGCCCCACAGCCCACACATAATGCTTCCACTACTTCTGCCTTATCACCTTTCATGATGATAGCATCTTTAGGACAGGCAGGTACGCATTTCCCGCACCCATCACAAATATCTGTTGTGATAAAGGCTAATTGTGGATCTACATCAAATTCCTTCTGAGCCAGAGTAACCATCACTCTTGCTGCTGCTGCACTTGCCTGGGCAACTGTATCAGGAATATCTTTTGGTCCCTGAGCCACTCCGCAGATGAATACACCTTCTATATTAGTATCTACCGGCTTAAATTTAGGATGTGCTTCCTGCAGGAATCCATCAGAGCTCTTGGTAAGTTTTAGGAAGTTAACTATCTTTTCGGTAGAATCATTAGGTTTCAAACCATTTGAAAGCACTACCAGATCAAATTCGCTTTCGATTATCTGACGTGATAAAGTATCTTCTGCTGTTAAAAGCACTCTTTCGCTATCTGGTACTGAATGAAGCTCGGCTACTTTACCTCTGATGAATTTAATTCCCAGCTGCTGAGCACGCTTATAATATTCTTCAAAACCCTTTCCATACGCCCTGAGGTCAGTATAGAATATATAAATATCTTTATCAGGTTTTGCCTGTTTCAATAAAGATGCCAGTTTCACAGCATACATGCAGCACACCCGTGAGCAATATTCTCTGCCTATCTGCTCATCACGTGAGCCTACGCACTGGATGAAAGCTACTCTTTTTCCTACAGGTCTGGGGGGTGGATTCTCTGTGATATGATCTACTATTCGTTCCATCTCCAGACCAGTTACTACATTTTTGAGCTTATCATATCCAAACATCGGCTTCTCTGAAGGCTCAATGGTATCATAACCTGTAGCTACTATTATATTATCTACTGTAAATTGTACTTTTTCCGGTTTCTGATTGAAATCAATTACTTTCTGTGGGCAGATTTCTTCACATTTATTGCAGGAACCATCTTTGAAGTGCAGGCAAACTTTGTCATCTATCAGATAATTGAATGGTATTGCCAGAGCTGCCGGGATATAGATTGCTTTACGCTGCATGATCCCCATCTCCCACGTATTTGGGGCACTCACAGGACATTGTTGCACGCACTGCTCGCAGATCAGACATTGATCCATATCAATCTCTGGTTTTATGTAGCGGGGTTTCTTTTCCACAGTAATCTCAAAATGAAGTCTGTGACCCACAGTGCTCACGATCTCAGAATTGGTCATCAGATTAATGTTAGGATGGTCTTGAGCAGCAGCCATTTTGGGAGAAATTATACAGGCAGAACAATCTTCGGTGGGGAAGGTCTTGGTAAGAATTGCCATCTTACCACCAATTGTTGGCTCCTTTTCCACCAGATACACTTCATTACCCGTATCTGCCAGATCAAGTGATGCCTGTATCCCGGCTATTCCTCCGCCGATCACAAGTACCCGCTTGCCCATCTTGATTTTTTTCTGCTCAAGTGGATAGTCTTCCCGCGCTTTGTTCACTCCTGCCAGAACCAGGTCTTTTGCTTTTTTCGTTGCTTCTTCCGGCTGGTCTTTATAGGGCCAGGAGCAATGCTCTCGCAGGTTCACCAATTCTAAAACAAATTCATTTAATCCTGCTTTCTGCATAGTTGATCTAAAGGTTTTTTCATGAAAATGAGGTGAACAAGATGCTATTACTATCCGGTTTAACCCCTTTTCTTTTGCTTCTTCGATAATCATTTTCTGTCCCGCACCAGAACACATATTAGAATGGATCTGCACTACAGAAATATCTTTCTTACCTTCCACAAATTCCTGTACTTCCGGTAAATCGATGGTTTTGGATATATTCCCGCCACACTGGCAAAGAAAAACTCCGATCTTCTTTTCAGCCATTTTACCCTCGTATTTTATCTTTATTTGATTTCACTAAATATTTCACTTCACAGCAGTTTAACTGACATCTGCTAGCCTTTATCAGGTGTAGTTCATGCGTGGTTATTCCATAATTGTCGCTGATTAAATAAGTTAAATTCCCTTCTACCAAGCAACCTCCTTAATGTATGAAAAATTCTCTGCTGTCGATTTAGCCCTTTTTGAATAGTCTTAAAACTATATTCTCTGTTTTAATGTCAAGCAGAAATCTTTCGATCTTCATCATATAAATTCGAGACGCTCAATTCCCACCAGCCAAGACCTTCGAATGGCTTGTCGAGCCGGCGCTTCGCATAGGCTGATACCTCCGCAATGCTTGATCAGGGGATAGAAATTTATATATCTATATCATTATGCAATTTAGAATTGTTAATATCTTGTTCATATCGGTCAACTATTGCGAAGGTTTTCAGCCATTCGCAAGGTTAGGTATTACATTATATTCCTTCTTTCAGTGCTTTAATTTCGTCCCTGAGTTCCTTGATACGGAATTCTCTGCCTATGAAGGCTTTATTCATTGCTATCAGATCAGCTTTTTGTCCTTCCAGCTTTTGAGTTCGTTCCTTGATAATATCTTCCAGCTTCTCTTTATTTTCCTTCAATTCCCGTTCCGCTCTTAACTGGTCTGTAATATCATGAAACACGCAATAAGTTTGACGAAAGGAGCCATCTGGATAATAACCTATACAGCCCTCAAAGGAAATATCCAGATAATTGCCGTCCTTCTTTCTGATCTTAAACTGAGCGTTGTTCACATGGCCTATACGCTTAAATTCCGGGAATTTTTTCTCAAATACCGGTTTCCAGTCTGGATGCAGAAAATCAGCATATTTTTGCCCAATTACCTCATTTCGTTCATATCCCAGCATACTCAGCCAGGATGGATTCACATCTATGAAATGACCGGTTTCATCAAGTGATTGATAGGCCAGAGGGGCATTATCAAATAAAGCTCTATATTTTATCTCACTTTCCTTCAAGGCATTCTCGATCAGCATCTGCTCAGTTATATCTCTGCCATTAACAACAAAACCTATAGCATTGCCTGCCTTATCATAATGGGGATAAAAGTTAATATCCATATAACGTTTTTCATGAGTCGGGAAATCTAGCCAGTTTTTAAAATTTACAATTTCTCCCTTCATACACCGGTCTGCATTGGGTTTGATCGATTGCTGGAAATTATTTTCTCCAAAAATATCAGAGGTGCTTTTACCTGCAAAATACTCAGCAGGATGATCAAAAGCAAGACAATACGCTTTATTTACTGCAAGATAAGTGTAATTAATATCAAGAATTGACATAAAATCAGTAGTACTGGAAACAATTTCCTCATACAGAGAAAGACGCTCCTCAGACAATTTACGTTGTGTGGTATCAATAATGAATCCTTCAATGCCAACTACCTGGCTGTTTATAACCACCGGATTGGCAGAAAATGAATGATAACCGATACTCCCGTCCTTACATTTTCTGCTGGTTTCTCCGGTCAAATAAGCTGGATTATTGTTCATTATTTCACTTCCGAAATGCTTAGCGGAATCCAGATCTTCTATCTTCTGGATTTCCACAAAATGATGACCGATGATCTCTTCCTGAGATTCATATTTATACATTCTGATCCACGCAGCGTTAACTTTTTGAAATATCCCATCTTTATCGATAAAAAAATAACCTGCAGTGGCATTCTCCACAATTTTTGCCAGCCGGCTCTCTTCATTCAATTGCTGATCCTTTTTCCTGCTCTTAAACCATTTCTTCATCTTTACCTTCTTGCATCTTGTCCTTTCAAATTCAGCACTAACCTTATTTACTTTATATTGAAAATGCAGTAATTATGTAAATCCCGTCTGTCACCTCTTAAATCTCATCCAGGAAGAAGATTATTCACCTTCATCAATTTTATTTAATATAATTTAATTGAATTATTTGGCAAGAACTATTTTCATAAATATCAATAAATTAAATTAGGTAGAATTAGATCGTTAGATATTAAGATAAATTAAATAAAATATGAGAGAGTTGGGATCAAACAATAAGAAAATGTTCAATAAGCATTTAATATAAGGCTTTCAGCAGAAATTAATGACTTCAAAATTATCGCAAAGACTATATTTAGTAATCTCTCTTTCGCCTAAAAATGCTTAGCTATTTATCATATCGTGATACACTCGTTTACTTCCTGCCTTTTCAATTTATCTCATTGTATATTCTAGACCATATGTTACAATTTACGCATTTTATCCCATTTTATAAGCCCTTTATCATAAATATATGAAATATTATTATTTAACTGCCTTCTCTGCCTCAATTTTACTCCCTGTACCCTCCCTGTGGGTTACAAGTGTATCAATATCCATCTTTACATTATAACTGATATTTCCGACTTGTTGTAAACGACTACAATATAAGCAATTAGCATTTAGCCGCCAAATCACCGATTTCATAATATTATGTTTTACAACAAGATACGTCATTAAGCAATCT
>Ga0075121_1000907_pt1 | contig 19346 bp, 8 predicted proteins | sample AntAceMetag02UKG_FD_69793 | JGI IMG/M metagenome (GOLD analysis project Ga0075121, IMG submission 69793) | Saline lake microbial communities from Ace Lake, Antarctica - Antarctic Ace Lake Metagenome 02UKG | ecosystem: Environmental > Aquatic > Non-marine Saline and Alkaline > Saline | place... | reverse complement strand
AAAGATAAAGATTGAAATTGAATCTCCCCAAAAAGACGAGGCAAAGATTTCCGATAACGGCATAATTGCCTGGGATTTAAAACTTGCCGGGGGCGAAAAAAAGAGTCTTAATATAAAGTTCCGAGTAGCGTATCCGAAAAATCTAAGAATCAAAGGGCTTGAGTAATTCAGGTGATAGTCGAAAAAAACGTGGAGTCGCAGTATGCATAAAATCAACTTTGCTTTGAAGATACTGGTTGCGGTTTTTGCTGTCCTGATAATTTCAAATACTGCAACGGCTGATGAAAAGCCGGAGATTTTCGTGCAGTTGGGGCATTCTGGCAGCGTTAATGCCGTCACTTTTTCATCTGATGGAAGATATATTGTGTCAGGAAGTGATGACAATACTGTTAAGCTCTGGGAGGTCTCTACCGGCAGAGAAATAAGAACTTTTATCGGGCATGCAAAACCGGTTTACTCTGTCGCCCTCAGTCCTGATGACAGGTATGCCTTGTCAGGAAGTGCAGATGAAACAATCAAGCTCTGGGATATACAGACCGGTAAAAAAATAAGAACTTTTATTGGAAATACAACATTTACGGGCTATCGAGGCACTGTTTATTCTGTTGTTTTTTCACCAGATGGAAAATATATTGCGTCAGGTAGGCAAGACAGAACAGTTAGGCTCTGGGAGACCTCCTCCGGCAAAGAAATAAGGACAATGACTGGCCATGCAGGCATGGTTAAATCCGTTGCCTTCTCACCCGATGGAAGACATATTGTGTTGTCAGGAAGTGGGGACAACACAGTCAGGCTCTTGGAGGCATCCACCGGCAGAAAACTAAGGACTTTTAAGGGGCATACAAGTAGCGTCAACGCTGTAGCCTTTTCACCCAATGGAAAATATATTGCGTCGGGAAGTTTTGACAATACCGTCAGGCTTTGGGAGACATCCTCCGGCAGGCAGATAAGGACACTTGCTGGTCATGGTGAGATTAATTCTGTCGTCTTTTCACCGGATGGAAAATATATTGTGTCAGGAAGCGCGGACCACACCATCAGGCTCTGGGAGGTATCCACCGGCAGAGAGATGAAAAACATTAAGGGGCATACAGATAGCGTCAACTCTGTAGCCTTTTCGCCTGATGGAACGAATTTGGTTTCCTCGGACGGCAAGGTAAGCTTTTGGGATATTCCCTCAGGGCAGTTAACTCACGAGATAAAAAGGCAGTATAGCCGAATCAATTTTGCAAATTTTTCATCGGATGGCAGATATCTTGCTACAAAAGCAGGTAAGATCATCATGCTTTGGGATGTATCTACCGGAAAGGAGATCCGGACACTCACCGGGCACACAGACAATGTTACTTCTGCCGCTTTTTCACCCGATGGGAGACATGTTGTATCAGGAAGTGGGGACAAAACCATCAGGATCTGGGAAGTCTCCACCGGCAAGGAAATAAGAGCTATTGCCGGGCATATAGACAGAGTTTACTCTGTCGTTTTTTCACCTGATGGAAGAAATATTGTGGCAGGAGGGAGCGGGGACAAGCCCGTCAGGCTCTGGAAGGCTTCCACTGGCAAGGAGATAAGAACTTTTATCGGGTATGCAGATTGGGTTCCCTCCGTCGTATTTTCACCCGATGGAAGAAATATTGTGGCAGGAGGCAGCTGGTACAAGACTAAAAAGGATAGATTTAGAGAGAGATTGTCGTATATGTTGCATCTTCGGGAAACCCCTCCAGAGGACACGGACAACGCCATCAAGCTATGGGAGGCATCTTCAGGCAGAGAAATAAAGACACTTACGGGGCATAAACGCACGGTTAAATCCGTCGCCATTTCACCCGATGGAAGATATATTGCATCAGGAAGCATGGACAACACTGCCAAGCTCTGGGACACATCTACGGGCAGGGAAATAAGAACACTTACAGGGCATACCGGTTGGGTTGTATCAGTCGCCTTTTCATACGATGGAAGATATATCGCATCAGGAGGAAAAGACGGAACCCTCCGTCTCTGGAACATCTCTACCGGCAAAGAAATCGCCCAATTCATCACCTTCACCGACGGCGAGTGGATTGTCATCACGCCTGAAGGCTATTTCAATGCATCGCCAAACGGCGCAAAGCATCTCAATGTGCGCCTTGGCAACAATGTATATTCCATAGACAACTTTTATGAAAGATTTTTCGATCCCGTTTATGTGGCTTCCGTGCTTCAGGGCAAAAAGGTCGGGGCAGTTGCGGACATTCGGAAAGGGGTCGCGCTGCCGCCTGATGTAAGGATCATCTCCCCTGAACCTAATGCAAAATTTTCTACCGATACAATATCAATCACAGTCTCAGCAAAGGATACCGGCGGCGGTATTGACGAAATCAGACTATACCATAACGGCAAGGCAATCGGTGAAGACCAGAGGGCTGTGAAGATCGTTCCAAAGCCTGTCCCAGCAGGTAGTAAGCAGGGAGGCAATGAAGTAACTAAAGCATATACCGTTACCTTGGTGGATGGCCTAAACACTTTCAGGGCGGTGGGGTTCAGCAGGGACAGGACAGCGTCAAACCCTTACGAGCTGATAGTAAAACTCACCGCACCGTCAAAGGATGTTTCGCTGTATGTCTTTGCGGCAGGCATAAACAAATACAAAAACCCTGCATTAAACCTTAACTATGCAGAGCCGGATGCCAGAGGCATAGTTGACTTCTTCAAACAGAAAGGCAGGGGACTCTTTAAAAATGTTACGCTTATTGGCATTTACAATGAACAGGCGACAAAGCAAGGCATAACCTCAAAACTGAAACAACTACAGAACACACAGCCGCAGGATGCGGTATTGATATACCTTGCAGGACATGGAGAAAGCTTAGGAGATACATGGTATTTAATTCCCCATGAGGTTACCTATCCTGAAAGGGAAGAAGATGTAAAGACAAAGGGCATCTCGTCAGAAGAACTTTCAGGATATATAAAAGACATAAAAGCGCAAAAGATACTCATACTGATAGATGCATGTAAATCAGGCGCGGTGATGATTGCATTCAGGGGATTTGAGGACAGAAAGGCGCTCTCGCAGCTTTCAAGGTCAACAGGAGTGCATATCATAGCAGCGTCCACAAAAGACCAGTTTGCGGCAGAGGTGAAAGAACTCGGACATGGAGTGTTCACCTATACCCTTCTTGAGGGACTGAAAGGCAAGGCATCGGGTAGAGGTGAAACAGTTACAGTCCGAAAGCTGATGGGATATGTAGAAGAACATTTGCCTGATATCACGAAAAAATACAAGCAGGAAGCCCAGTATCCAGTAGTGGATTCAAGGGGGATGGATTTTCCGTTGGTGATCGTGAAATAGGCTCTGGAATGCGATATGATAAAGCATGTTGAAGAATATCAGGGTGTATTTGAAAAAGTGACAGGCTCTTTTGAGCCGCGTTTAAAATAATAAACCCAAAAGGAGGGCTATTTAAAATGAAGAAGAGATATTTAATTAACCTGAATTACATTGTCGTATTTGCTGCAATAACAGCTTTATTGGTTGGCTGCGCTTCTGACCCGCTTACTCAGACACTTAAAAAATATGAATATGCACCTGTAATGCCGATGTCTGCAACAATGCACATAGGAGATATTTATGAGACTAAAGGGTTGAAAGCTCCTTATATATTTATGAGAGATAGACTTTCTGATTATATGGAGGAAATTATGGACTCAGCTGGAGACGATGCATCTATACCGAACACATCAAGTGAGCGCCAATTTAATATCGGAGTTGAAGCAGATATTATTGGTGAAGCAAAAGCTGAACTATCAGCCTATCACATAGCTAAATTTAAGGTTCGCTTCGGCGGTGTAGTGCAATACATCATTTCAAAGGTAAAATTTGAAGATGAAATTTATCGCAAAATTGATGATACATACCCTAACCGAAATTTTGATAAAAAATATGTGATCACTGCATTGCTGAAAGTTTCAACTCTGGAATATGAGTTTTATGATAAGGATGGAGGCAATATTTCAATTACTCCAGGAAGCAAAATTGAAAAAATCTTGAAAGCCAAATTTGGCGCTGGATGGTCTGCATCTGAAAATGACAATCTTTCTATCACTTCGCCCAGGTTTATTGGCTATAGAATGGCCCGCTTAACCGCTAAAAGTTTTGAGAAAATGACAAAAGGAATAGGAGCGGCGTCAAAGATTGAACTTCAAGATATTCCTGCTGAAGAATTGCGAAATGCAGCGAGATAAAATAGAAACACACGTAAGAAAGCAAAAATTTATTTGTAGAGGCCTATAGAATGAGAAAACATATGATGTTGTCATTTATTTTAATAATGTCGATATGTTTTGCGAAAAATGCAATTCTTGCCGCTGAAAAGCCCGAGATTCTTGTGCAGATGGGGCATTCGAGCAGTGTTAATTCCGTCGCCTTTTCCCCTGATGGAAAATATATAGTCTCCGGTAGTGAGGATAAGGCTATAAAACTCTGGGATATTCCAACAGGCCTGGAACAATGGGATTTAAGGCTTAAGCCCAATGAGAAGAAAGCCCTGAAAATAAAATCAGGGTCGAGCACCTGAAGGACTTGAGGATTAAGGGATTGGAGTGAAGCGGGGGAAGCAGAGTAAAGCGATGTTTATTGTGATATTATGAAAATAAAAATTCATCTGAAGCCTTCATAGGAGGAGGTGTAATATGTGTAAGACAGTTTTCAAGTTGCTGTTGGCAATGCTTTTGGGTTTTGCAGTTTTCTTGACCCCTGCAACTGCAAAGGAAAAGGCATGGCTCGGCGTGCAGGTGAAAGCATTGACACAATCCGCTGCAACGGCAGATGGTGTCCTTGTTGTAGCTGTGGCAGATGGAAGTCCTGCTGAACGGATGGGGGTAAGGCAGGGTGATATAATTATTTCGGTTAATGAAAAGAAGCTCACGAGTTTTGCTGAACTCGTAAATGCAGTTGCCGCACTGAGTCCCGGAAATATTATATCCCTCTTGATTGTCCGTGATGGGCAAAAAATGAGCTTGTCCGGAAATTTAGGGACATTGCCATCTGTTGCATCTGTAAAACAACCAGTGAAGCGGACAGATTCTACAACTCAAAAAACTTCTGTTGAGATTTTTGCGCAGTTGGGGCATTCTGGTGTCCAATCCATAGTCGTCTCCTCTGATGGGAAATATGTCTTGTCTGGCGGAGATAAGACAGTGAAGCTCTGGGACATAACAACCGGCAGGGAGATAAGGACATATGCGGGCCATATGTCTTTCGTCAGTTCGGCAGCCCTTTCTCCTGATGGAAGATATATACTTGCAGGCGATATGGGTAGAATAATTGTGCTCAGGGAAGTTTCAACAGGGAAGGTGGTAAGGAGATTCACTGGGCATACATCAGGGGTTTTCTCTGTAGCTTTTTCTCCTGATGGAAGATCTGCTTTATCCGGTAGTATGGATAAGAGTATTAAGCTCTGGGATGTTGCAACAGGCAGGGAAATAAGGTCTTTTACAGGACATCAGGAGGCAGTTAGATCCGTTGGCTTTTCTCCGAATGGCAAATTGATATTGTCTGGGAGTTGGGATAAAACCCTCAGGCTTTGGGATGTTGAAACGGGGAAGGAGATAAGGACTTTTACAGGGCATTCAAACTCAATTAATTCCGTAGCCTTTTCTCCTGACGGGAGATATGTCTTGTCTGGGAGTGGCGATAATACCATTTCTGGGAGAGGGGATAATACCCTCAGGCTTTGGGATGTTGCAACGGGGAAGGAGATAAGGACTTTTACAGGGCATTCAAAGAATGTTAACTCTGTAGCCTTTTCTCCTGACGGGAAGCATGTCTTGTCTGGGAGTTGGGATAAAACCCTCAGGCTTTGGGATATTGAAACAGGAAAGGAGATAAAAACATTTACAGGACATTCAACTAGTGTTTTCTCTGTAGCCTTTTCTCCTGACGGGAAGCATGTCTTATCAGGCGGTAATAATCTCAAGGTCTGGGATATATATACTGGAAAAGAAGTAAGAGCGCTGGAAGGCAAAGTCAACTGGGTTTTTTCTGTCGCCTTTTCTCCTGATGGGAAGTACGCAGTATCCGGTAACGCTAATGGCACTGCCAATCTCTGGGAAGTAGCCACCGGCAAACAGATAAGAGCATTCCAGGAACATACAGGCAGTATTACTTCTCTGACCTTTTCCCCTAACGGCAAACTAATTTTGGCCGCCCGTTATAACGGGCCGCTGAAGCTTTGGGACGTGGAGACGGGCAGGGAAGTAAATCAACTTGCCGGGCAGGCGTCCGCAGTCTTTTCCCCTGATGGTAAATTGATTTTATCGGGAGGCGCCAACAATAGTCTCAAACTCTGGAATGCGGAAACAGGAACAGAGTTAAAGGCTTTCTCCGGTCATACAGATAGAATTGCTTCTGTCGTTTTTTCTCCCGACGGCAAATATGCTTTGTCGGGAAGCCGGGATAAGACTCTTAAGCTTTGGGAGATTTCGTCAGGACGGGAGATACAGACATTCAGAGGGCACAAATACCATGTTACTTCTGTCGCCTTTTCTCCTGATGGCAGGTATGCTCTTTCCGCGAGCCGGGATAATACCATCAAACTATGGGATGTAGAGACTGGTAGAGAGGTTAGGACATGGCAGGATAGTTCCGTTAATTCCGTGGTATTCTCTCCTGACGGAAGGTACGCTTTGTCTGGCGGCTTTGATAACAGTCCCAAGCTCTGGCATATATCTTCAGGAGAAACAATAAGGTCTTTTAAAGGGCATACTCTTTCAATTCGTTCTGTAGCATTTTCTCCAAATGGTAAATATATTCTGTCGGGAAGCCGCGATGGCACAGTGCGAATATGGGACGCCCGCAGTGGCAAAGAAATTGTGCAGTTTATTGGTTTCACCGACGGCGAATGGATAGTTATCACGCCTGAAGGCTATTACAACTCATCCCTCAATGGCCACAAACAGCTCAATATCCGCATGGGCAACAATGTTTATGGCATAGACCAGTTCTATGATGTCTTTTACCGCCCTGACATAGTGACAGCCAAGCTCAGAGGTGAAGACATAAGCAGTCTGGTTACTCTGACAATAGACGATGCCATAAAAAATCCTCCCCCGACAGTAGAATTTACTTCCATCCCTTCAGCTTCAGACAGGGCCAAAGTTAAGGTGTGTTATAAGGTCAAAAGCACAGGCGGAGGAATTGGAGAGGTACGGCTGTTTCATAACGGCAAGCTCATAGAATCAGACGGCTATTACAAGGATATGGCAAAAACTTCTGTCATGAAAACCCAACTGGCAGCCTTGAACAGCGAGGCTATTTATGAGGACATGCGGAGCATAGCGATAAAAGGCAAGACGAGTGCTACTGTTGTCAACAAAGTCAAAGGAGACATCTATGAAGGCTGTGTGGAAGTAGAGGCCGTCCCCGGAGAAAATGAGGTCAGCGTCACGGCGTTTAACAAGAGCAATACTGTCCAGAGTTACATGAAGACTACAAGCTTTGACTCAAAGGTTAAATATGATGAGCCTCACCTGTATATCCTTTCCATCGGCATTGACAGGTATAAAGACAGCAGGGTGGATCTGAAATATGCGGCAAAAGACGCAAAGGATATAGCGCGGAAGCTGCTTGAGCAGTCTACTACCCTGTATAGACCGCAGAACATACACCATGAACTGTTAACTGACGCAAATGCTACCAAGACAGGCATCCTCAACAGGATTAACAAATTTGCAGACAAAATCAAACCGGCTGACGGTTTTATACTATTTGTAGCAGGGCATGGAGTGCTTTTACAGAATCAGTATTTCATGCTTACACATGACTATAACGGTGACATCAGTGACGACAGGCTCATCAGCTCAAATGAACTGGTTGAAATTTCAAAAAAGATTAAATCTCTCAATCAGTTGTTCATCTTTGACACCTGCCATGCGGGAGGAGTTGATTATATAGTAAGCGGGCTTTATGATGCGCGCATGTCGGTGCTTGCAAAGAAAATGGGACTCCACATTTATACATCAGCCAGTTCAATGCAGGAAGCAATGGACGGATACCGTGGGAATGGTTTGTTCACCCATACCTTGCTTGATGGACTGGCCAACAAAAGGGAAGCCGATAAAAACAACGATAATAAAATCAGCGTGGTGGAACTTGGAGGATATTCAAAAAGTTCAACAGCCGAAATATCAAAAAAACTCGGGCACAGCCAGACACCGTTAATAATTAATTTCGGCAGGGATAATCCTGTCTATGGTTTAAGATAAGCAAATGGAAAATGACTCTGCCCATTTTAGCTACTTTGCAGACCCCGACCATACAGACATGCGTTAATTTTCCCGTAGCAACGGTGAAATAAAGGAATATCTCGATAACTTAAAATGGTAAGGTTTTTGGTGAAATTTTTACTCTAACCGGTGAAGTAGTCTATGAATACTCTCAAAAAGAAAAAACTTCGTGAGTCCTCTGTTAAACATGTACTAAAATTACTGGCCGTTGTATTTTTTGTCATAGCATGTGCATTTTTCCTTTTCGTTAATCTCGTCAATGCGCCCAATAAAGGGCGTATCGATAAAGCAAATAAAGAAAAATGCGAAAAGATTATACGAACTCTTTCTGCTTACAAGCAGGTAACCGCATTGTATCCTGTAAGTCTTGATAAACTTATTCCCGAATATCTTTCAGAGGTTCCCCTTAAAATGATGCAAGATGGAGATGCCGGGAGACCTTTTGATTATAATATTGAGGATAAGGGACGCGTTTTCATCCTGAAGTATAATGAAGCTCCAATCGGGTCTCTGCCTTCTGATTCTTATTTTGAATATAGATCTGATAAAGGTTCATGGGTCCAAAAGTTTTGGTAAACCAGGTTTGGTATGCCTGTTAATTTGAAAGCCGCACACCAAATCCGTCTCTGCCTACAATGATTGAGCACTTGCCCTTGGATAAATTAGTGTAAAAGAAAGAGGTTGAGGCATGAGATATCTATTACGGCAACAATTTCAGAATCAAGAAAAAAACGTGGGGGCGCAATATGTCTAAAATAAAATTTGCTTTGAAGATGCTGGCAGTGGTTTTTGCTGTCCTGGTAATTTCAAATACTGCAATGGCCAATGAAAAGCCGGAGATTTTTGCCCAGAAGGGGCACACAGGTGATATTAACTCTATGGCATTTTTTCGCGACGGGAGACATATCATATCCTCAAGCTACGACACCACGCTGAAACTCTGGGATACTGCAACAGGCAAGAGAATCAGGACCCTTAAGGGACATAAAGATTGGGTGTTTTCAGTAGCACTTTCTCCCGATGAAAAATATGCCCTCTCGGGAGGAGCGGGTGACAATGTTATACTCTGGAATCTCGCTACCACTGAGGTGACTGAAATCTTTACAGGCCACAGCAATCTGGGTATTGTCACATCCGTTTGCTTTTCTCCTGACGGCAAATACGCCTTTTCAGGGAGTTATGACAAGACCATCAAGATGTGGGATGTTTCGTCACCTGGGATAAAGGTGGGAAAAGTCCTAAAAGGATCTCCAGCAGAATCGGCAGGAATCGGGCCGGGTGATGAAGTTATTGAGATAGAGAATAAAACCAATATATCCTGGAAGGATTTTGTAAGTATAATCCAGAAAAGTACGGGTCGAGAACTATTAATTAAGGCAAAACGTAATGGTAAAGAGATTTCGTTCAAGGTGATTCCGAAATCTGTTATGGTAAAAGATAAAACAGGTAGAGATGTTGCCATTGGAAGAATCGGAATGGGTCGTGCTTTGCCTGAAGCAATAAAAACATTCGAAGTTCAGGAGGCGGTCACTTCCATAGCCGTTTCCCCTGAAGGAAAATACCTTCTGTCTGGGAGTCGGTACGGGTTGGGCCAACCAATAAAGCTTTGGAACATAGAAACCGGCAGAAAAGTAATTGCTTTTCCCGGACATACCGATGATGTTAATTCAGTAACTTTCTCTCCTGACGGAAAATACGCTTTAACCGGGAGCGCAGATAAGACTGTAAGACTCTGGGATATTTCTACGGGGAGATCCATCATGACCTTTACAGGTCACAAAAGTGCGATTCGGTCTGTGACTTTTTCCCCGGATGGGAAATATGTGCTTTCAGCAAGTGGGGGGGGTTTGAAAGGCAAAAAAGTCAATACCTTAAAACTCTGGGAAGTTGAAACCGGCAAGGAGCTGAAAACATTCAAACATGTGACATACCCCATTTCCGACGTGGTCATTTCTTTTGACGGAAAATACGCACTTACAGGAGGTCTAGACGATACTCTCCGGCTCTGGGATGTAGCAACAGGCAGCGAGATCCGGAAAATGAGTGGAAATGTAAATGTGGGAGGTAAGTCCGTGGCTTTTTCTCCTGACGGAAGATATGTGCTTATGGAAGCACCAACAGGAATACTCAGGCTCTTGGACATCTGGGATGGCAAAGAGGTGAGGACTTATGAAGGACATACAGACAGAGTTTCCGCGCTTACCTTTTCACCGGATGGAAGATATGCACTGTCGGGAAGCTGGGATAAGACAATTAAATTTTGGGACATTGCCACGGGGAGGGAAATAAGGACTTTCAGCGGGCATACAGGCAGTGTTGAATCCGTCGCCATCTCTCCAGACGGCAAATATGCTTTGTCTACAGATGACAGTATGGATACGGATGAAAAGTATGTCAACCTGTGGGAGATCTCAACCGGTAGATTCGTCAGGAAGTTGAAAGTTGTACCCATGAAGGGGTCTAAGAGTGGCCATTTTAATAACGTAAGCTTTTCTGCTGACGGAAAGTATGCTGTGGCACATTCCATTGCCGGAAGAACATACATATGGGACGTTTTGACCGGAGAATACATAGAGAAAAAAATTACCGTTCGGGATGAATTTACTGGAAGATTATACAGCAGACAGATACGTGCTCCAGGTTTTCCTGTATTCTGCGTACCGGGAAGCTTCAGGGCTTATGCTCCGGACGGGAAATACGCTTTTGAGAACAGTGGGTGTATTTCTCCTGACGGGAGATATCAATTAGCAATTAAAGATTCACATCACCCACGAATCCTTACCCTTAAGGATATTGTTACTTCTCAAGATATATCAAATTTTACAGGGCATACAAATGATGTTTACTCTATGGCCATTTCCCCTAACGGCAGGTATGCCGTATCAGGGAGTTTAGACGGAACCACCCGCCTCTGGGATATCTCCACCGGCAAAGAGATCGCCCAGTTGATAAGCTTCAAAGACGGCGAGTGGATTGTCATTACCCCTGAAGGCTATTTCAATGCATCGCCAAACGGCGCAAAGCACATCAATGTACGCATCGGCAACAAAGTTTATTCCATAGATAATTTTTACAGCCGGTTTTACAGGCCGGAGCTTGTGCGGTTGGCCCTTGCAGGTAAGGAGCCGCCAAAGGGAGAGAGCATCGGTGAAATTCTTGCCAAAAAACCTGCCCCATCTGTTCTGATACTGTCACCAGAAACAGGCGCTGTTGTTGATAAAGACAGCATAGATATTGCAATCAAAGCCGTAGATAACGGCGGAGGCATAGGAGATATAAATGTCTATTTAAACGGCTCCCAGGTGGCAAATGATACCAGGAGCATAGCCATAAAAGGCAAAGGTACAATTAATGAGAAGGTCTTGTCCTTTGGCGTTCCGCTTCTGGAAGGTGAGAATGAAATAAGGGTTATCGCCTTTAACAGCGAGGGCTCGATGGAATCAATGCCCGCAATAATAACCATCACCTCAAAGGCGGTGTCAGGGACGCCGGATATTTATGCCATAGTAGCTGGCATAAACGAATACAGGAATAAAAATATCTCCCTCAGATATGCGGTGGCTGACGCAAAGGCGTTTGCCGAAATACTCAAAGAAGTCGCAAGACCTCCCTTATTTAAAAATGTCCACATTAAACTTCTTTCCACACTTGATGATACGACAAAAGAATCGATTCAAATGGCATTTGATGGTATCAGAAAAAAGATAAGGCCCAACGATATCTTTGTGTTTTATAATGCCTCGCACGGCGTTATCGATATCGTTGACGAAACAGAGCAGTATTACCTTCTTACAAGCAATGTGCTGCTCCTTTCATCGCGGCATATCGGCAGGGATGCCATGAGCCAGAAAGAGCTTATCCAGCTTATCGGAACAATACCCGCCCAGAAAAAGCTCATAATTCTCGACACCTGTCATGCCGGAAAAGTCGGCAAGGAGATAGCAATAGCTCTCCTACAGCAGACACGGGGACTTACCGAATCAACAGCAATAAAACTCCTCCAGAGGGCAGTCGGTTCAGCGGTATTTTCAGCCGCTTCCGATACTCAGCAGGCCCTTGAAGGATATAAAGGACACGGGTTGTTTACATATGCCATTATCGAGGGACTGAAGGGCGGCGCGGACATGAATAAGGACGGTTATATCAAGATAAGCGAATTGCAGGATTATGTGGAGGAAAAGGTCGTAACTCTGTCGGAACAGGTATTCAAACGCCAGCAAACTCCGACCATACAGACCGGCGCCAATTTCCCGATAGGGCGGATCAAATAGGCCATGAAAAGTTCATTGTAATACCTGTGATGGAAGGTTCGTAATGAAGCAACTAAAAAGTGAAATGATGGACAAATAAAGGCATGCGGGATCATCTGAAAATAGGGAAAAAGCACGGAGGCGCAATATGCATAAAATAAAATTTGCTTTGAAGATGCTGGCAGCGGTTTTTACTGTCCTCGTAATTTCAAATACCGCGATGGCCATTGAAAAGCCCGAGATTTTCGTGCAGATGGGGCATTCAGAACAAGTAAAAACGATGGTGTTTTCTGAAGATGGCAGATATTTGGTTACCGGAAGTGGCGATAAAACAGTAAAATTATGGGATGTAGGTTCTGGTAGTGAGATAAGGACATTTACATGGCACACAGATAGTACTGGATATAACGATATTGAATCTGTTGGCATTTCAAAGGAGGGTAGATATGTCCTCTCGGGAGACTATGAAGGCATTGTTAAAATATGGGACGCTATTAGCGGCAAAGAGATAAGAAGTTATAAAAAACATTCCTCAAGTGTTAAGTTTATCAGATTTTCTGCTAACGAAAGACGTGTTATATCAATAGGATCCAAGTTAAAAGTGTGGGATGCTTTTACAGGGCAAGATATAAAAAGCATAAAGAGTATAGATAACATTGTAGGCATTGATATGTCTCCTGCTAATAATTACGTGGTCTCTGGCAGTGAATTTGGTCCTGCTAAGAATATATATACAGTCTATGATATTGAAACTTTAAGTAAGGTTCTCTCATTTAAAGCTAAATTTGAATTTGATCCGAGTTCTTTTGCTTTTTCACAGGACGGCAGATACTGTTTGTTTTTATGTAAAGAGTCTTATTTGAACAAAAAATATAATATAGAGCTGTGGGATACGGTTACAGGCAGGAAGATTCATACAACCAAAATGGATAAAACAATATGGAATATAGCTATATCTCCTGACGGAAAGTATGGCTTAATTGCGGGAGATGAATCACTTCTTTTTGATACGCGTACGGGTGAATCTCTGAAGAAATATACGGACGACAAAACCAATTTTGCCCTCTTTTCTGCGGATGGCAAACGTATCATTTATTCAGAGTTCTTTGGCTCGTCGGCAACTCTATATGATGTTTCTACAAGCAAGATTATCCGGAAATTTGTTAGTCGCGCTGGAGTGCCAATCCATGGATTGGATATTTCAGCTGATGGGAAACTTGCTTTTTCAGGTGGCAATGACGTTTTAAGGTTATGGGATATTCACGCAGGCAGACTAGTCAAAACGATGAAGGGTGATTCGCAGGATGAAACATTAAATTGTATAAATACGGTGGCTATTTCACCAAATGGTAAATATGGAGCAACTGGGGGGTATCATGTATTTAAACTCTGGGATTTATCTACGGGCAAAAACATTAAAACATGGGATTTAAATAATATCGAGGGACTTGAACCACCAGAATATCTGGAGCCGACTGTAGTTACGTCAATATCTTTTTCTTCAGATAATAGATATGTTGCCCTGTCCCAGGGTGTTGGCTACATCATAATCATAGAAGTTGAAAGCGGTAATATCAAAGTAAAATTAAAGGGAGGCCCAACTGATTGTCCTCTTTCATTTAGTCCTGACGGGAAATATTTGATTTATTCAATTGCGAATAGCTCTTCGTCTTCGAAAGTCCTGGGACCAGGAGAAGCAATTGTCTGGGATATTGAAAATGATAGGGAAGTAAAAAGGTTCGAGGGTGTAGGATGTGGAGTTTTTTCTCCGGACAGTAAATATGTACTCTATGGAGAAAAAGATGATCTTAAGTTATGGGATATTCAAACAGGTAGAAAAATAAAAGATTTTAAAACAACTGCCCTAATCGGTAGTTTTGGTATGGGGTGGTGGAAAGAGTCATTTGGAAAGTTTTTTATTCCAGGTGATGATCGTAAAGAAGTAACAATATATGAGTCGGACAGCCTCTCGGAAATATCAACATTCAAAGGGCATCTTAAGTATATTACTGACATCAAATTTATGCCTGATGGAAAATCTGTTTTTTCAAGCAGTTTTGACGGCACCATGCGTCTCTGGAACATATCCACAGGCAAAGAAATCGCCCAGTTCATCACCTTCCCCGACGGTGAATGGATTGTCATCACGCCCGAGGGCTATTATAACTCCTCTGCCAATGGGGACAAACACTTAAATGTCAGCATCGGCAATAATGTCTATGGCATAGACCAGTACCGAGCTACATTTTATAAGCCCCGGATTGTTCAGGCGGCATTGAGGGGGGGCAATATTGAAGAAGCAGTTGCCCGGATTACCGGGGTCCAAAAGAAAGCCCCGTCCGCCGCTTCTGCCCTCCGTAATATCGAACCGCCCTTTGTCGTGATCAAATCACCTGAAGACGGCAAAAAGATAGATTCAACAGATGCTGAAATTTCTCTTTATATTGAAGACAGGAACCAGACAATAAAGAAGGTGAAGGTCTTTGTAAACGGAAGGGTTGCAACAGGTGGAGAAGGGAGAGGCATTAAGGTAAAAGGCGCTATTCCGGAAGGCAAAAAATCCCTGGACTTGAAGATTCCTGTTCATTTAGACATCGGAGAAAACCTGATTGAGGTGACGGCATTCAACGGTTTTTCAGAGGGCAGAAAATCCATCCGCGTATATTCATCTGTTGCAAGGGCTAAAGGCAAGGTTATTCTTCCAAACCTGTGGATACTCTCTATCGGCATAAACCGCTATCAGGACAAAAAGCTCAATTCTCTTTCATATGCGGCCGCAGACGCAGAAGGGATTGTAAAGGCGTTCAGTGGTCAGAAGGGGAAATTATTCCGTGAGATAAACAGCCTTGTCATCAATGACCGCAGCCATATAAAACCGACCTATGAGAATGTCATCGATAACCTCAATTATCTGAGCAGAGCCGGCAATAATGATGTTGCCATATTGTTCATTGCAGGCCATGGAATGAATGATGACAGGGGTGAGTTTTATTTCCTGCCCGGTGACGCAGTCATAAAAGATGATGGGACAATAAAGAGGTCACGGGCAATTTCATGGCGCGATATAAAATCCATACTGGACATACCAGCAAAGAAACTTATTTTTGCAGACACCTGCCATTCGGAAGGCGTGAGCGGAAAGAAGACAAGAGGCGTTGACAGCGACAGGTTTGTAAAGGAACTCCAGGATGCAAACGCGGTTATCTTCACATCAAGCAGGGGCAGAGAACTTTCACAGGAATCGGACAAATGGAAACACGGTGCGTTTACCTATGCCCTGATTGAAGGGATAAAGGGCAAGGCTGACTTGATCAAGGACAGCAAGATTTCCATGAAGGAGCTGGATGCCTATGTTTCGGAGACAGTGCCGAAGATAACCAGTGGCGCCCAGCATCCGATCACAAATACACCGGATGGCTATGTAAATTTCCCTGTGGCAATAGTGAAATAGAGATTTTGATATCTTATGAGGTAAAGCGAAGGGGCGAAAAATGATTGTAAATAAAAGCGTTAAGATTTCCATTTTTTTGCTCATTTCTTTTTTGCTCATTTCCACCATTTCTTTCGCCGGAAGCGGGCAGGATGCGGAAAAATTGTGGGAACTTGGAGAAAAGGCTTATGATGCTGGCAGGTATAGTGAAGCTCTTTCTTATTATGAAAAATCTCTGTCTAAATGTGCCGGTGATCTTGAGTGTGTTGCAGCTAATTCAAACGGCATTGGAGCGGTTTATGAAGCATTGGATGACGATAAACGGGCATTTAGATATTACAAAGATGCGCTTGCCGCAGCAAGAAAAATAAATAACCGAGACCTTATTGCAACAAATCTTTTTAATGTGGCCGCAATCTACAGTCAAACTTTTAATCAGTACGAAAAGTCCTTAACTCTTTTTGAAGAGTCATTAAGCATATTCCGAGAGTTGAATGACAGAGAAAGCCTTGACATTGTTTTGTTTAATATGGGCAAGGCTTTAAAATCCCTTGGCAGGTATGAAAAGGCCCTCGCTGCTTTTAATGAATCCCTGAAGAGGAACAGAAAGATTAACAATCAGGCAGGCATATCTGGAAACCTGAATATGATTGGCAATGTCTATGCAAGCCTTGGAGAAAGCGACAAATCCCTTTCATACTACCATGAAGCACTCAAACTGAACAGGAAACTGAACATTCCCAAAGAAATAGCAATAACATTAAGACATATCGGAGATGCATATTGTGATCTTAGCAAGCATGATAAAGCGCTTTCATATTATCAGAAAGCTTTGAATATACAGAGGAAACACGATCTGAGCCGGGACATGGCTGTAACCCTCACAAACATTGGAGCATTTTACTATGATATCAACCAATACGATAAAGCCATTTCATATTATGAAGAATCACTGAGTATAGGCACAAAAATAGATAACTCGGCTATTATTTCCGTCAATCTGGGCAATATCGGCACTGCATATGCGCACCTCGGCAAATCTGATAAAGCCCTTGCTTATTATAAAAAATCATTAAACTTGGAGCAGCAGCTTAACAGACAGCAAAAGATAGCCATAACTCTCAATAATATCGGCATGGAATTTTTTCGTCTTGGACAGTATGAGAGGGCGCTCGATTGTCTGAACAAGGCGCTGAAGATAGATAGAAAGCTGAAGAATCCGCATAATATCGCTGTCAGGCTGAATAACATCGGAGCTGTTTATCTCCGTCAGAAACGATATGGAGAAGCAGTGGATGTGTTTCTTGAAAGGAAAAAAACAGGAAAGAGAATTGCAAAGACCAGATTGATAGATGCTGGATTGGCAGAGGTCTATCTGGAAACGAAAAGGTATAATGAGGCATTGGCGTTGCTGAAAGAACTCCCGCCGACATGGAGGGATAGCAGAAAGCGCCGTATGGAATATCATACACAGTACGGGCAGGCATTGAAGGGCAAAGGCATTCTCAGGGAGTCGTCGCAGGAATTGTTCAAGGCGGTTTCAATAGTTGAGGAAATAAGAGGTGAAGTTGGTGAAAGGAGAGATTTTTTTGGCGGAGGCGGTTACATCAGCCGTTTAACCCCTCACAGAGAGCTTGTGACTGTTCTTTCAGAAATGGCTGTTAACGGCGAAAAAATGGACGATAGTTTTCGGACTTACGGCAAAAACCCTGCATCCGCAGCTTTTTATTTTTCGGAAATGACAAAGGCAAGAACGCTCCTTGAGGCAATTGCTGAATCGGCAAGAAAGAGCCATATTGTAAAGATACCACAATATTTGAAGGAAAAAGAACAATCTCTGCTTAATCAGCTCGCAGCAACAGACAGCCAATGGGAAGACGCTTATAAAAAGGGGGAAGCTGCCTTAAACAGGGTTAAAGGAAGAAAGAGAATCCTTACAGATGAACTTGACAGTCTGATAAAAGAATTAAGGCAAAACCATCCCGGATACGCAGCCCTTCATTATCCCAAACCTGTTTCTCCTGAGGATCTGTCTCTTAAAGAAAATGAGGTTTTGCTTGAATATGCCATTGGAGAAGACGCGGGATATCTGTTTGTGGTGAGAAAAGGCGGCGTAAAGAGGCTGGTCAAAATACCCATCACAAAGGAAGAGCTTGAAGAGAAGATAAAAGCGTTTATAGAGCCGATGAACACAAAAGAATATGAGAAATTTTCCGTAAAAGAGGCAACGGCTCTTTATGCCCTTCTGCTTTCAGAGGCGGCAAAGGATGTTAATGAAAATGAAAAAATAATAATAGTTCCCGACGGGATACTCGGGCTTTTACCTTTTGAAGCGCTGGTGATAGAGGAAAAAAAGGATGGAAAAGACAGTTTATATGTGGGCGACAGATACGCTATAAGCTACTATCAATCAGCATCTGTTTTATCCATCCAAAGATCACTAAAATACATCAACCTTGAAAAACCGCTTTTTGCTCTCGGGAATCCAGTATACAGCGATAAAGATCCTCGTTATATTGCGTGGAAAAAGAGAGAAGAAGAACCTGCCGTTGCAAATTTAAAGAAATATGCTTTTCGCGGTCTTGCAATAAAAGCAAAATGGGGAAAGACCACTGAGGCAGGCATAGGCAACAAGGTGGAATTTCCACCACTTCCTGAGACGGGAATCGAAGTGAAAGAGATAGCAAAGATAATGGGTGTATCCCCGGAACCCCCGGATGTTCTGCTCTCGGTTTCAGCTAATGAAACAGAAGTTAGAAAGGCTAATCTTGAAGAATACAGATATATTCATTTTGCCACCCATGCTTCCTTGCCGGGGATGGTTCAGGGGATAAATGAGCCTTTTATACTTCTCAGTCAGGTAGAAAATCATGGAAGCGATGATGGATTTCTCACTTTAAGCGATGTTCTGAACTTAAAACTTAATGCAGATATGGTGGTACTATCCGCATGTGTCACGGGCGTTGGCAAAGAGGTAGAGGGGGAAGGAGTGGTAAATTTTGCAAGGGTATTTCAGTATGCAGGAGCAAAGGCTGTAGTGGTAAGCCTTTGGGAGGTAGCATCAGAACCGGCAGTGGAATACATGAAAATATTTTATGGTCATTTAAAAGCCGGCAAAAGCAGAAGCGAGGCATTGAAGTTTGCAAGAAATGAAATAAAAGCAAAATACCCGAATCCGTTCTTTTGGGCCGTGTTTATACTTCATGGCGAAGGTTAAAATAGATTTTCCCGGATGCTATTCCGAAAAAGTCTTGGTTATTTCGGAATTTATGTCAAAATAGTCGTTATGAAGCGATATCTGACAAAATATATTCAGGAAGATTTGGGCAAGAAAATTATACTACTGAAAAGGTACCAGGCTCCTTGTCATCAACATTGATAAGCAGTTATCTCAAAGT
>Ga0075121_1000906_pt1 | contig 19405 bp, 17 predicted proteins | sample AntAceMetag02UKG_FD_69793 | JGI IMG/M metagenome (GOLD analysis project Ga0075121, IMG submission 69793) | Saline lake microbial communities from Ace Lake, Antarctica - Antarctic Ace Lake Metagenome 02UKG | ecosystem: Environmental > Aquatic > Non-marine Saline and Alkaline > Saline | place... | reverse complement strand
TACTTGTTAAAATTTTAGTACGTGCTATTATATTTTCTAGGCAGCAGACCGTTTTAATAAGTAGAAAAGGAGAGTTTCATGAAAGGAGAGCTGGTAACGTTAAAGACAAGCGAAGGAGATGTTAAAGTTCAGCTTATGAGCGATATTGCACCTAAGGCATCTGAGAACTTCTTGGGTCTTGCAAAAAAAGGGTACTATAATGGGGTTATATTCCACAGGATTATAAAAGGCTTCATGGTTCAGGGCGGTGATCCTACAGGAACAGGTAGTGGCGGAGAATCTATTTGGAGTGAACCTTTTGAAGACGAAGTAACCGAGGAAGTAGTATTCAACAAGCCTGGCTTAGTTGCAATGGCAAACTCCGGACCTAATACCAACGGTAGTCAGTTCTTTATAACAACAGCCTCAACTCCTTGGCTTAACATGAACCATACTATCTTTGGCGAGGTTGTTGAAGGTTATGACGTGGTTCAAAAATTAGAAGAATCAGCTACTGACAATCAAGATAGACCTATAGAAGAGAAAAAGATCTTAGAGACTGAATAATAAAACAATACGGGGAGAGGCTTGAAAAAAACCTATATTGTCTTAACCCTAGCTATTTTGTTTAACATGTCATCTCTCACCTCAGGGGAAACCCAAAAAAGGAAAGAGATAATAGGGGGGATGTGTGAATACAGGCTGTACTCCGGTAAGATTAGAGTCTTAGATATCAAAAAGACTGAACGCTCAAGGTTGCAAGCCAGGATGTACGGCGGGCCAGAATATGAAGGTTATGAGATAAGCTACAATTTTATCTCTAACGAGGCAATAGAAGAGAGGTTTGCAGAAGAGCGGATAGATGAAGAGCAGATTTTCAGATTCTTCAATTCTTGGTTTCCATCGAGAAAATACATAATAACACACGATATAGAGGTAGGAAGAGTCTACCCTGCAGAGATGATGGTAATACAGAAAGGCACCTGTACTCCGATTCTCATTGAAGTAGCAGGCTGGGAAAGAAATATAAGCTACTAAAACCGCTAAGATATATAGGCATATGCTTATAGGTTTCTGCTCTCAGATTGAAAATAATGGTCAACAATGCTATAATCCAAAAAACAATAAAATAAAAAGGGGAGTTAATATGGCTAAGTTTTCTTTTGATGTTGTATCTGAGGTTGACCTTCAAGAAGCAGATAACGCAACAAATCAAGCCAAAAAAGAGTTATCTAGGCGCTATGATTTTAAAAACAGTAAATCCTCTATCGAATTTGACCGCAAAGAGAAAAAAATAACCTTAACAGCAGATGATGACTATAAACTGCGTGCTCTTAAAGATATTCTCTCAACAGGTATGACTAGCAGGCGGATATCTATAAAGTCTCTCAAATTTAACGAGCCTGAGAAGGCATCTGGAATGAGTCTGCGTCAAACAATAGATATCTGTACTGGTATAGAAAAAGAGAAAGCAAAAGAGCTTGTTGCCGGAATAAAGAAGCTGAAATTAAAAGTACAGACTCAGATAGAAGGAGAGAAGATAAGAGTCAGTTCTCCTAAGAAAGATGACTTGCAGGCTGTTATTGAGCACCTTAAGAGCTTAGATTTCTCTCTGCCTCTTAGTTTCTGCAATTATCATTGAGATAATAATTGTATTGTCGAGTAAAATCATCAGCTCGGTAGATTCAAAATATTGAAGAGATTGAAAACACAGTTTGGTATTTAAATAGCTGGGCGATTTTTGACATCTGCATATTCATAGAGATATTGTTGCTATGAGATAAAAAATATATTATTATTAAAGTAGGTTAGCAATTAGTTAAAAGAACATAAAGGCTTTAAAGGTAAAGGCAAAAAGGTAAATAATCAATAGGGGGTAAGAATGAAGAACTCAATTAGCGCAGCGCTTCTGGTATGTTTAACATTTAGTATCCTTATTGCAGGTTGTTCAAAACAGTGTAGCGCTGCATCAGGATTAGAAGCAATAGATACAGCAAAGACATTAGGAACAACACAGGAAAAGATCAGCTATTTAGCTACGGCAGCAAAGGCGCTATATGAATCTGAGAAGTTTCAGGATGTTGTAAACATATCTCAATATATATTAACTTACCTAGATAGTGATTCTCAGATAGCAAGAGACCTGCTTGATAAAGCTCAGGCTAAACTGGCTGAGATGGTTCAAGAAGGCGTATCCGGCCTTAGCAATAAACTAACCGGATTCGGGAAATAACAGGCCATATAAAACCTGGTCTCAGGAAAATGTTCAATGCTGCAAGCTTAAATCCCGGAGTAATCCATTTATCTCTAATGTAGTAGCGTTTACTATCTTTTGCTTGGTATTTCACACTCTAAGTAGTATAATCACGGTAAGGTTGCCAAGATAGCCTTAAAATATAATTTTAAATGTTCAGTCTCCTATTAAGAATAGTATTAATTTATTTCTTTTTTCGTTTCACCTTTAAGGTTGTTTATTTTTTTATCAACCTTAATAGAGCTAGATCTGGGATTCATCAAAAAAAGAGAGATGCCAGATTCAACGATAAGAATATAGTAGACGTCGAATCTAAAGAGCTGGAATAGAAGGAAGGGTGAAAGCATGAATATACTAATTAGAAACCTGTCACGAGATACAAACGAAGTAGAGCTTAAGAGGTTATTTGAACCATTTGGTAAGATAGCATCTCTCAATATAGTAGTCGACGGAGCAACAGGAGAGTCCAAGGGCTTTGGATTCGCAGATATGCCTAACAAAGAAGATGCAGTTGCAGCTATAAAACAGCTAAACGGTACAGTTCTTAAAGGTGAGAAGATAAGAGTTAAGGTAACTAAGAGATCCAGTACAGCTACTAAAGATAAGATGGCAAGGCGCTATAAAAACTATAAGTCAAATAGCAGCTCAAAGGGTTTAAGGCAGATAAAGAGACCCAAGTAGTATCTCTTCCTATGAAGTCCAATGAAAAAATAGCACTACAGACAGATACTCAGATTCCATCTGATTTTGATTACAATAGAGAGTTTAAAAAAGCTTTTGGCATGATGGAGAATGGCAATAATAATATTTTTATAACAGGTAAAGCCGGCACTGGTAAATCCACTTTGCTGGAATATTTTAGATTAAATACCGCTAAGAAAATAGTTATATTAGCTCCCACAGGGGTATCGGCTATTAAAATCAGGGGTCAGACAATACACTCTTTCTTCAGGTTTCCACCACGGCTAATCCAAAAACAGCATATTAAAAGGCTGCGCAACAAGAATCTAATAAAGAGCATAGATGCAATATTAATAGATGAGGCATCGATGCTACGAGCCGACTTATTAGATGCTATTGACTACTCCTTAAGATTAAATAGAGCCAATAATATGCCTTTTGGCGGTGTTCAGCTGATAATCTTTGGAGACCTCTTTCAGCTGCCGCCAGTAGTTGAATCTGAGGCCAAAGATCTAATGGGCGATATTTACACAAGCCCATATTTTTTCAGCGCAAAAGTATTTAAAGAGATTGACTTAGAATATATCGAGCTTAAAAAAATCTACAGGCAGAAAGACGATAGCTTTATAGAGCTGCTCAATAAAATAAGAATAAAGAAGGCCTCTGAGGAAGATCTTGATTTTCTAAATAGCCGCTTAAATTATGATATAAAACATGATTCTACCGGAGTAGTAACCCTGACAACCACAAACAACCAAGCAAAAAATATCAACATCAAATATTTAAATGAAATTGATTCTGCAGAATATCAATATGATGCAGAGATAAGTTCTAAATTCAAGGAATCGTCTTACCCTGTAGAGGCTAAGTTAAGGCTAAAAAAAGGTGCCCAAGTAATGCTGGTCAGAAACGACTCTCTTAAGAGATGGGTCAATGGAACAATTGCCGAAATCGTAAACTTAACTCAGTCAGATATAAAAGTAGCTATAGATGGAGATATCTACAGTATTCCTAAAGTATCCTGGGAAAAGATAGAGTACAGCTACAACTCTTTAGACGACAAAATAGAAGAGGAGATTATAGGTTCATTTGAGCAATACCCAATCAAATTAGCCTGGGCTATAACGATTCATAAAAGCCAAGGCCAAACGTTTAACAATGTTATTATAGACATGGGTTTTGGCGCCTTTACACATGGACAAACCTACGTAGCGCTCAGCCGCTGCAGGACTTTAGAGGGGATACTGCTTAAGAGCCCGATAACTCACAGTGATATTATTTTTGATGATAGAGTCTATCAATTCCAAAAATCGTTTAAAAATGAACAAGGAGAGATAAAAGAAAATGTCAAATCAAAAACGAAGAAAAGACGTAAGAAACATAGCGATTATAGCACATGTTGACCACGGGAAGACTACCCTCGTAGATGCTCTTCTCAAATATACCGGTGCCTACGATTTTAAAGATGGTGAGGCTACCATAATGGACTCAAATCCTCTTGAGAAAGAGAGAGGCATTACTATTCTCTCTAAAAACGCTTCTCTGCAGTACAAGGGGGTCCAATTCAATATTGTTGATACACCTGGTCATGCTGATTTTGGCAGTGAGGTCGAACGTATTCTTAAAATGGTTGATGGCGTGCTTCTTCTTGTTGACGCCTTTGAGGGCCCCATGCCGCAGACTAAATTTGTTTTGAAGAAATCACTGGAGTTACATTTAAAACCAATACTTGTGGTAAATAAGCTTGATCGTCCTCATGCTCGTCCGGATGAAGTAGCAAGTATGACATTTGATCTTTTTTGCGAGCTGAATGCAACTGACGAACAGCTTGATTTTCCGATTGTTTACGCCTCAGGTAAGGATGGCTATGCAACTCTTGATCTTGATGAACCTAGAGACTCTATGAAGCCTCTTCTTGAGACTATCTTACATAGGGTGCTGCCGCCGATAGCTGACCCTGATCTGCCTTTTCAGATGCTGGTTACAATGCTTGATTATGACTCTTATGTTGGGCGAATTGCTATCGGGCGGGTTTCTCATGGATCTATCTCTGTCGGGGATCCTGTAGCACTTGTGAAACGTGATGGAACCATTGCTAAAGGCAAAGCGACTAAGATCATGAAATACCAAGGCTTAGTCCGTGTTGAGGACAATAGAGCTACGGCGGGAGATATTATACTGATCTCCGGAATAGATGATGTAGAAGTTGGAGAGACACTTGCATCTGCTGATAATCCAAAAGGATTGCCTGCCATTAAGATAGACGAGCCTACAATATCTATGAATTTTTCTCATAATACAAGCCCTCTCTCAGGTAAAGATGGCGGCAGATTTTTAACATCGCGACATATCCGAGAGCGCCTTGAGCATGAGACTATGATAAATGTTGGCATTAAAGTTGAAGAGGTTGTTGGAGCTGAGAGATTAAAAGTCTCAGGGCGTGGCGAGCTGCATCTTGAGATTTTAATTGAAACGATGCGCCGTGAAGGATATGAGATGGAAGTCTCGAGACCAGAGGTTATCTTAAAGAAGATGGGCGGTCAGACGCTTGAACCTGTTGAAGAGGTAATAATAGAGCTAGAGAATGCATACCAGGGTACTGTTATGCAAGCTATTGGATCCAGAAAAGCACAGATGCGCGACATAAAAACAACATCTTCTGGTACTCACCGTATGGAGTTTACTATCGCCTCAAGAGCCTTAATTGGCTTCAGGAGCGAGTTTTTAGTGATGACCCGAGGTAGTGGTATCATGTATCAGAATTTTCTTGAATATCAAACTTATAAAGGAGAGATGCCTAGTCGTCAGAGCGGCGTCCTTATCTCACATGACAATGGCAATGCAGTAGCATATGCGCTCTTTAACCTACAAGCACGCGGTGAAATATTTATTGACCCAGGAGATAAACTGTATGAAGGAATGATAATTGGAGTAAACAACAAAGGCACTGATCTTATTGTAAATGCCTTACGCGGGAAGAAACTAACCAATATGCGAGCTTCAGGTAAAGATGATGCAATTGCATTAATACCTCCGCGGCAGATGACCCTTGAGTTTGCTCTTGAGTTTATCGAGGACGATGAATTGGTTGAGATAACTCCCAAACATATAAGGCTTCGGAAATTGCATCTAACAGAAGTAGATCGCAAGCGGATAAGCCGTAAGGCGCAATCAAAATAAGGAACAACCGGGCTAAGATACAGGGGTACGATTTGGCTTTTTTGCTTGCATTATCAACCTCGCAAAAATAAAATAATTAAGATGGCAATAAAAATATTCATATGGAATAGTATTTTAGGAGTTATTTGGGATTTATTTACGAACATCCCAAAAGCAAATTTCTGCCAATTTAAAAGGTGGTTTCGGGTAAAGATACATACACGCTTTTTTAAAATCAATTAAGCTTATGGGCAATGCTATAGAAATAATACTACCCGTTTACAATGAGCAGGACATACTGGAAAGAAATGTCTTAAAGATAAAAGCATTTTTAGAAGAACATAAATTCGACTTTTTAATAACTATAATAGACAACGGATCCACTGATAAGACATTCGATGTTGCTAAAAATTTAGAGAAACGATTTTCTAGCATACTTACTTTTAAGTTAAATACAAAAGGAAGGGGTAGGGCATTAAGATTCCGGATAACCAATTCTATCTGGCCGGTTATAGGATATATGGATATAGATTTATCTGCAGACCTGCATTATTTTTTAGAGATGTATGGTCAGATTAAAGTGGGAAATGATATCGTTATTGGCTCCAGGCTGATTAATCCTTCCTTGGTAACCCGTTCATTTCTCAGAAGATTTTTATCAAAAGGTTATAATGCATTGGTCAGGGGTGTATTAAAACTGCCTTGTTTTGATTGCCAGTGCGGATTCAAAATATTTAGACGCGAAGCCGCTCTTTCTTTATTATACCTTGTCGAAAATAACAATTGGTTTTTTGATACAGAATTACTGTTTTATGCCTATAGGCGGCGATTAAAGATCAAAGAAATAGCTATAATATGGAATGAGAGAAAAAAGACGAAAGTAAAATTATTTAAAACTGTAATCGAAGATATCAAAGGTATTTTAAGATTGGCATTAAATGATAAATTGTAGAAAACTATTATTCCTGAATGTATTATTTATTTTAGCACTGGGCATCTTTATAAACTCAAGTAACCCTCTGTTTGTATTTATTAAATTTTTATATATTTTATTTTTGCCTGCTGGACTGCTACTTTGTTTTATCGGAAAAGAGGAGAAGACATTCTTAGCGTTTATCTTTAAAGCTTTTTCGGTTAACCTGATTTATCTTATTATTTTTACAGCGCTGATAAAATTTATCTGGCCCCCCTTTATACTTATCAAACTCTATTTGATAAGTATAATTTGTTCCGTAGCTTTTCTATTTTTCCTTCCGAGAATCCGCCTCAAGGTTATTCGTATATCAAAATCAGATATAAAAATAGTTATCGCAAGTACTCTTTTTCTGTGTTTGTTTATACTCCTGTTTAAGGGGCACTTATTTTCCAGATTGGAAGATATGGGGGCTGTGGTTTATAAAAACCATGGGCATCATTTTAAAGAAGATGAAATTCAACCGCACTCCTACACATTTGGAAGCGTCTGGAAGAAAAAAAATAAAATGTATTTTCTCGAGAATAGAAAAACAGGAAAGATTTATTTTCAAAGTCCGCAAGAGCAAGAAGGACTTACCTATATCACTCTGGCAATAAAAGGTAATGTTGGTAGTAGAGTTACTCTTAGATGGAATGGAGATCCTTTGGGCGATTTTGTTATTGTACCATTTCCGTACGGGGGGCCAACACTTTTTTTGGAAACTTATGTTAGATTTGCTAAACGTGGTGTTGTTTTCTTTAAGTACATACTAGAAAATACGGGTAAAATAAATGTTTTAGAAATCAACTCTATGCAGAGTGATGTTTATTGTGAAGTAAACAGTGAAGGAATACTTTTTTTTCCTGCTTCAAAATTCCTCTTTATGGATAAACTATCTGATTTAATGGAGATTTATACTTTTAGCAATGAGTATTTAGAAAGTAATCGAACTATGGCAGCACAGCCTTTTTTGCATTATTACATAGGAAGCATCGGATTTCTTTTTTTTGGAATGTCTTATAAGACATTGGTATTTATGTTCTTAGGTGAGTTATTTCTTATCTTTTCAGCAATACAGTTGTTGATAAAGCAGGAAAAGGTATCATTTTTTATAGGTCTTTTTTGTTTGACGCTCCTTTTCTTATATCTTAAAGATTATGTCTATGCATCGAATTTTATCTTGTTAGATCCTATATATGTTTTAAATTTTCTTTTATTTACATATTTTTTATTAAAAAAAGATTTCCTTTGGTGCGGGGTTTACCTGTTTTTAATGTCATTAGTAAGGTTTCCCGGATATTTCCTAGGGGCAGGATATTTATTTCTCTATTCAGTATTTTTTATAAAACGCAATATTGAACAAAGAAAAATTGTAAACAGAATCTTTGCCTATACCTTTGTCGGAGTGGTTTTCTTCAACGTTATTTATCCATCTATATTAAATGGATCTTTAAACTGGTTTAATGTTTTGTATTTTGAGAATATCGGGGAAGAGCACTATAGTAAAAATTATATATTTTCATTTAGTAATTTTTTTGACTTCTTTAAAAATATTTTTTACTATACGTTTTTTATGCCATTTTTAATATTATTTCGGAAGAATAAACTCGCATCTTTCTTAATTTTAAGCATAATTCCCTACAGCTTAATCTTAGCAACAGTTGAACACGCTCAGATTCACCATATGTTTCCGATAGTATGTATCTGGTTAATCGGGGGAATGAGAACCTTAAATTCCGCGAAAAAAAGAAATGAAAGTATTGCTAATTAACCCGTTTATAAAGGGAAGAATAGTATATGGATGTCTGGCGCCATTCTCTCCATCTTTACCTCCGCTGGGACTCTGCTATTTAGCCTCTTTTTTAGAGAAAAATGGATACTCTGTAAAAATTTTGGATTTAAATATTTTAAGTAACATCAATATTATTAATTCTATCAATTTATTCGATCCAGATATCGTCGGTGTTACATCAACAACCGCGGCCTTTAATTCTGCAAAAAAACTTTTACAGACTATAAAATCAAGCTTTCCAGGCAAAATCACTGTATTGGGCGGACCTCACATAAGTGTTCTACCCTCGGAAACTATGGCTGAGTGTCCGGATATAGATATCGGTGTCATTGGTGAGGGGGAGATTACGTTTTGTGAACTCTCTAATGCTATAAGCAATAAACATGACCTTGGTTTATGTAAAGGAATTATTTTTAGAAAAAATAACACTACGGTAAGGACGGATTCCATGCCACTAATTGATAATCTTGATACATTGCCATTACCGGCTCGGCATCTTTTAAGTAATTTTAATAAATATCATCACCATTTTTTAAGAGGAGGGAGAAAAACATCTTCTATAATTACAAGCAGAGGATGCCCTTATGCATGTACATTCTGTGATCAAACGGTTTTTGGCAGAAAGGTAAGAGGGCATAGCCCGGACTATATATGCGAAGAGATTAAAATGTTAAAAAGAGATTTCAATATAGATTTTATTTCCTTTGAAGATGATAGTTTCAATTACAGTAGTAAAAGATTAAGAATTATCTGCCAGGAAATAATAAAAGAAAACTTAAATATTTCCTGGGGATGCAGTATGCGAATAGATACTATCGACAAAGAAGATGTACAACTCATGAAAAGGGCAGGTTGCGATAGGATTTATATAGGAATAGAGACGCTGAATAATAGAATTCGTAAATTAATGAATAAACAGATGGAAGATAGTTTGTTAATGGAAAAGATAAAAATTGTTAGAAATTTCGATATAAAAATTAATGCATCATTTATGATAGGACTTCCGTCAGAGACAAAAAAGGAAATAGCAGAAACAATCGATAGGGCGATAAGATTACCTGTTGACGGAGAAATTTTCTGTTTGTATACACCTTACCCCGGAACCCAGTTACGAAAATTAGCTAAAGAGAATGGTGTGGTGAGCAGCGACTGGAATGCCTATTCTAATCATCTCAGCACCAATGCCTTTCATCCGAACAGTATAGACGTAAAGACATTAAATAAATTGCTTTTTTCAGCATATAAAAAATTTTACTTCAGTTTTAAGTTTCTCAGAAAAAATTATTATAACACGCATATTTTTAAGCAGTTAATAAAATATTTGTTTAGAAAAAACTTAAGAGCATATATTAACTTGCGGAAACGATAAAAACATAAAGACGACAAGATTCCCGAGATTTTTATCTATTCAAACAACATCTTTATGCAGCGGTTCTCATACACTCTGACCATATAAGGCTGCAAATTATTTTGAAAAAGCAGAAATATTTATCAATGCACAAATATGCTATGAAGAAATAGATAAACTATAGCTATATGTAAGCAGAGTAGAGATAGCAGGAAAGGGTGTAAAAAGTGTTTTTTGTAGAAATAGGGGATGGAGCCATGTATTCATAACTAATTGACGAAATAAAAAATCCTCATTCTTTAATGAGGGTATGACAGAATTCAAGGCTCGCTTTCTTTTTGTTGCAAAGAAACAACTTAAGATCATCTTATCAAGTCATTGATTATCAACAACCTGCATTCCAAAACATAGCAATTTCGGCACTCAATTTGCAATCTTCCTAACTATATGGCATATTTATAGCAAGGAATTGGATATAAAAGCATTATAAACAATGCCATACTTTAAAAGGATTATTTTATTTACGGTAGGATTTGCTCTGTTTTTTTCCTATCCTGCTCAGGTATGAAGAATCAATAGATGCTTCTGAAAAAACAGTAGCTCTAGATTAAAATTCTGCCCATGCTTTTTATAACCTTGGAAACTCTCAATTTTATACAGGTCAACATCATAAAGCAATAGAAGCTACAAAAAGAGCGATAGAGCTTAATCTTGGCACAGATACACATCGGGCATGGGTTAATTGTGCATGGAGTAAATACCAGTTAGGACGAGTTGAAGAAGCTATCGAAGACATTAAAAGAGCAATTGAAATAGAGCCTAGAGTGTATGATCATCTTCCACTTGAAATCCAAGAAAATCTACTGAAATGATAAAGATTAAAACTTTCTAAAAATTACTTCCTGCTGTTACCAAAATTTAAATTTTATCTTGACGTTACCTGCAGATAGCGTAAAATATAAGAACGTTTTAGGTGAGTCCTAATTCAAAGTGGGAAAAGGGGCGATAAAAATTGAGGCTATCTTAAAAAAAGGACGGGTGTGATTATGAAGAGAACATTATTTACCTTTGCAGTAGTTTTTTATGTGCTATCCCTGTTGGGGGTTAAAGCTCTAGCTTATGTGATCCCTTACCAGGATACCAGAGCAAAAGCATTTTATGTCTTTGGTTCCAAAGGCAACAGTTTAGCCGGTGCAGAAGACAACGTGATGGAGATTGTTATTGATGTACCGTCTAATGAACTATCAAGTGTAATTATAGAGGTATACGATCCCGATACAGGGAATTTCTTTGACTGGCGGGAACCTATCTATGAGGTGAATTTTAAACCCACTCTCAACGAATGGAACACTACTTGCAGGTTTGAATTTTACGGCAAGGATCTTCTTGATTCGGTTGAGCTTAACCTCTCACGAGAATGGGACAGAAAATGGTATCGATTCGGACCTTACGATAAAAATCAGGGTAAAAAAATTGATGGATATTATCGTTTTCGCCTTGTTGCTACCGGAATCAGCGGAAACGACCAAAACCTTTTTAGAGTTCGAATATCCCCTGAAAGTGCCCAAAGTTACTCAGAAAAGATTAAAATTCGTCTGAACTCACATGAAGGTAAAGAGATGTTTTTCTATCCCGAAATTCCAGCTGGAACTAAGAATGTAATAGTTGAAAACTACGACCTTGACCTTGATGGCGGTACTAGCAAGCTTGCCTCAGATAAAAGAAAAAGAGGATATAGTGTAAGTGGTTCCGAGAGCGGTGAGTGGAGCCAGACAGTAGTCCCGGTATACTCCACTGGAGGCAGAATGATATATACCATTAAAAAAGGTACTCAAAGGCACGCAAATGCAGCAATAAGAATGATTACCGATAAAGGAGAGCCTATACCTATATATTTTAAAAAAGGTGCTCCTAGAGTGATAAGAGAGGTTGTGGCACCAGTAAAGCCGATAAAACCGGCCCCAAAACCTATTCTGGATAAAAAAACTCAATGCAATAAATTTACTTTTGATGCCACTAAATCCTATGATCTCGATAAGCAAAAACTTAATTTTCTCTGGGATTTTGGTGACGGCATTACCAGTACAGAGCCTATTGTAATTCATACATACGAAAAGGGCGGTGAATACACAGTAACTCTCACTGTTAACAATGATTCCGGGCTACCCTGCGATACTTCAACAACTTCCCAACAGATATCAGTTAATACTCCTCCAATAGCTAGCTTCAGCTCGCCTGAGCTTGTCTGTTTATCAGATACAGTATACTTTGACGCTAGTAGAACTTTTGATGACAATCCGGAAAATTTAACTTATGCCTGGGATTTTGGTGACGGATCCAGCAGTAATGGTAAGAAGGTAAGCCATATATATAACAAGGGCGGCAGCTACGATGTAACACTAACCGTAGACGATAATTCAGATACATCCTGTAATCTTAGCAGTATAAAGAAAGTTATGAAGGTTAATACTCCACCTATAGCTAACTCCGGTTACAACGTCAATCTCTGTCTTAAATCTCCAGATGAGAAATATACTGTAACTCTAGACGGCTCTAAATCAAAAAATCCCAACGGCACACCGCTTACCTACACCTGGAACCTAGGGGATGGAGTCATTTTGAATGGCGAAAGAGTAGAGCACACTTACAAAACCAGCGGTATTTATACGGTCACTCTTGTCGTAGATGACGGCATGGGTCTCTCTTGCAGTAAAGCCTCAGATACTATTACTGTAAATTTAAATAGACCGCCCGTAGCTGCTGCAGGCGACGACAAGATACTATGCGTCGGTCAAACTGTCAGTTTGGATGGTTCAGCCTCTAAAGCCGAATCGGGAGAAAAACTCAGCTATAAATGGGATTTTGGTGACGGCAATGAGGCAACCGGAGCAAGAGTTAGCCATGTTTATGAAAAAGGCGGCAAATATTCGGCTACTCTTACCGTAAATGATAACATGAATACAGTATGTTCTATCGATATGGATACTGCTTCTCTGCATATAAACTCCAAGCCTTCGGTAACCATTGCCGAAGTTAACGATAGCTGTGTAGGTAAAGAGATTTATTTCAATGCTTCAGGTTCTAATGATCCTGACGGTGACATCCTTAGCTACACTTGGGACTTCGGAGATGGTGTCACTGAGAAGAGGGCATCTTCTAGAATAGTCCATACTTATGAGAAAGGTGGTTCTTATGCTGTTTCAGTGACAGTTGATGATGGCAGCAAATCTGCCTGTTCTTCTGCTTCTGATTCTCGCAGAATCAATATAAATACTCCGCCAGTTGCAAAGCTTGATATGACTAGTCTTTGCTGCGTAGGCATGGAACAGAAGTTTGATGGTTCAGAATCCTTTGATGCCGATGGCGACACCCTTAGTTACACCTGGTATTTAGATGATGGTACTATAACCAAGGGAGCCAAAATATCTCATATCTATGATGAACCCGGAACATATAGAGTGATTCTTGAGATTAATGATGGTTCAGAAACCGATTGCAGCTCCAGCTCTATAGCACAGACTATCAAAGTCAGCGGCAGTCCTGTTTCAATAATTGAAATAAGGTAGTAGAGAAAAACATAAGAGCTTAGAGCGGGATTACGACTAAGAGTATCGTTTTTAGTTTTATATAGTTAATATGAAAATCATACTGCTCATTTTGTTATCACTTCTATTGCCTACCTATGTTTATGGACAAAATGCACCTGCAATAGAAGTAATAGACTCTCCTTGGGATTTTGGCCAAGTTAAAAGAGGTGAAATAAGCGAAAAATCATTCTTTATTATTAATAGTGGAGAGGAGACGTTATTAATTGAAGGTATCAGCTCCTGCTGTGGATACCTCATAGTGGATCTATCTTTATGGGCAATAGTCTCCGGGGAGAAGTCGAAGATAACAATATCCTGCAATAGCAGGCTGAAAAATCTCGGGCAAGATGAAAAATATTTTACCATCAAATCCAATGATCCTGCCAACCCAGAGCTTAAAGCTCCGATTATATCCTATATTATTGAATAAAACCAATTATTAGTAGGTCTCAAGGTATTATCTTCTTAAATCATTAAATAGGCACATCCCGGTTTTTGAAATTCCAATTGTGTAACACTTAGCATTGCACAAGCCACGCTTCTTTACGCCAATCAGAACATTTTACTCACACTATCTCTTCTGCTATAATACTTAACGATGAAGCTTGCTATTCCTGTGAATAATACTTTAAGGAAGAGAAGGAATATTGTTTTGACAGCTCTATTTTTGAGCCTGCTTTTATTTTCAAGCAGCTCTCATGCTCAAATGCTTTCGGATTGGGAGTTTAATGTCTATTATGATTTTATAGATAGATTTTTAGACATGGACGATTGGACAGAAGAGAATGAGGATAAAGTATCTAGAGAAATTGCAAGTAAATATAACTTAACCTACGAACAGGTAAATGAGATCGTGGATAGAGCCTTTAAACGAGAGATTTCTGACTGGGAATGGGATATAGGCGAGGAAATCTATGAGAGGTTTTCTTCTGTACCTGAAGAACTTCAGACCGACAATGAGCGTGAAAGAATATTCAGGGAATTCGGAAATAAATACGACATCTCTCGCAACTACCTCAATGATATCCTCTATAGGACTATATGGGATATTATGATGTGGGATTACTTTGATTAACAGAGTTAAATTCTTAAAGATTTTTACAATTGATCAAGTTTATATGTGCATACTGTGTCTTTCCTAAGGCATCGGATATCTGCGTCTAAACCTTAAAACAATAAAATGGCTATAAAGACACAACAGATGATGCTGGGTGATATTTGCATAGATGTACTTCATAAAAACATCAAGAATCTATGCCTGAGCATTTATCCTCCTACAGGCAGAGTAAGAATATCAGCTCCTAAAAGAATGAGTCTTAGAACAATCAGAATATTTGCTATTTCAAAGTTAGAATGGATAAAAAAACATCGGGCAAAATTCTTGCAGCAAGAAATAGAGCCACCCATTAAATACTTAAGCCATGAAAGCCATTATTTTAAAGGGAAACGTTATCTTCTAAATGTGATTAATCATAATGCTCCTCCAAAAGTAGAGCTACGCAAAGAAGCTTATATCGATCTCTACATAAGAAAAGGAAGTAATTTAGAGCATAGAAAAAAAGCTATAACTGAGTGGTATCGAAAGCAATTAAAAGATAGCATCCCAGACTTAATTGAGAAGTGGCAGAAAATTATGGATGTTGAGATTAAAGACTGGGGCATCAAGCAGATGAAGACCAGATGGGGCACGTGCAACATCAAGGCGCACCGCATTTGGCTTAATCTCGAATTAATTAAAAAACCGGAATATTGCCTGGAATATATAGTTGTTCATGAGATATTACATCTGTTAGAACGTAGACATGATATCCGATACAAATCCTATATGGATAAATTTATACCTCAATGGCGAATCTACGAAAAAGAACTAAACCGTCTTAAACCGTAAGCATAGAAAGGAATAAAAGCAATTCTCACTTGTCTATTTTGGTATTTTAATTGTTATAGTTTTTCTTATGCAACATTGACTATCATTGTATCGCAACGTATAATGTTGCAAGTAAGCAGAGAGCACATTTAGTTTGGACAAAGCTAACACATAAATAAGGAGAAGAACAATGGGTGATAAAGGCCAGAAAGATAAGGATAAACACAGCAAGCAAACAAACAAAGCAAAGAACGCAAAAAACGAAGCAAAAAAGAAAAAACAAGAAAAAGTACGTTAGTAGAAAAAGTATTTTTGGATTATAGGGCTTTCTGATATCTTTTGATCTCACCAAGGAGATACAAATGATTAAAACAAAAATAAAAACCATTGGCTATCTTTTATGCATTGTATCTCTACTTTTTATTGCCTCTAGAGACTCTTGGGGGGAGGATAAGCTAAAAAAGACCTTACCTTCTGTAATAACTCTTAAGATAGAGACCAAAGACAGCCGAACATTCAATGCAATGGCTTTTATGGCTATCGAAAATGGAGTAGCAGTAACATCCTGGCAAGTAGTAAGTAACGCTAAAAGAGTTGTAGCCAGGTTTCCTAATGGAGAAGAATTTGAATCGCAAGGTCTTATAGATAAAGATCTCAAACGTAATCTGGCTTTGATTAAGGTAAAAATCTTCGGACGCCCCTTATTAAGCTGTGATCCGGCTGAACCAGCAGCTGGAAGCAAAGCATATTTCTGGGACATGAAAGATCCAAACCTTAATATCAGTGAAACCACTATAGATAGGGTAGAGGTAGCTAAAGGCATAAAGATCTACTATCTATCTTCTCTATTATCACGTGAAAATACCGGCGGACCTCTACTTAATGCTAAAGGCAAAGTTATAGGTGTATTAGGATTAATTGCGGGCCAGGATGATCAGAAGCTCAGCATAGGGCTTCCTTCGGCCTATGTACTCGGCCTTGATCCTGCTCTTCCTGTACAAGTCTGGCAAACACTTAAATCAGAGGCATCTTCAAGTGCTCAACAAAACGATGTAATAGATAAACAACTCGCAGAGGCTCTAATTCAGATTCATGATCATTATACTATAATTACTTGGCTAGGAAACTATACGCACGGCCAGGGATACCAGCGAGGTATTCCACAGCTAATATACAAAAATATGGAAGAGTTAAAGATGGAGCTCTCTAACACCTCTACGCTGCGCTCTGCAGATCCTTTAAGAGCACGGCTATTGCAGAATACAACACGTGCTTTAAGAGCCTACCTGCAAGCTACTGAGTTCTTTATTAAAGCTGTTGTTGTAGCACGAGGTTCATCTCAAGGATGGGGAGCTCAGTCAAAAGATCTATTTTCAAGAGCTGATGCACTGATGAGCAACTTTCCTGATGGATATGGAAATTTTGTAGCTGATGTAAAGCAGTTACTAGAATCATCGGATCAATTTAAAAGCTCATCACTTATAGAGTTGCAATATTGGCTTGGGGTAATAGAACTTCCAGCAGGATTTAGCTTCGGAATTCAAAACTTCGCACGAAATCCATTTCATCTTTTTCTCGTAAGATCATCAAGTCTGGCTGAGAATATTGGATTTCAATCTGGCGATACAATCATCTCATTAGGAGACCGAGAGTTCAAATTGACTGAAAGTATCGAGGACTTTAAGGTTCTGCTTAAATCTTATGTTGGTCAAAATGTAGAAGCAACGATTAAACGCTACGACAAGATCCAGACGATAACACTTAAGGTGCCTAAAACTTTATAGCACTAAAAAAGGGGCTACAAAATGGAATCTAAAAAAGGATTTACAGCTGACGAGGCAAGAAATATTGGGGAAATATTAGGAATAAAGTGGGATAAGTTTGATGTTGAGCAATTCCGCATGGGAATGGATATAGAGCTAGAACATGGCTTAATCGATCCAGCAACAAATGTTACTAATGACGATTCCTTGATAACTGGTAAAATTGCTCTTGCTCACCTTAACGAGTTTCAGGATTATTACACAAGATTAAAAAAAATGGAAGAAGAAGCAGAGAGGGGGAAGTTTTCCTGTGAATCCTGCGGAGAAGAGATAACCGAGGAAGAGTATAAAAAACATAATAGGATGTGTAAAAAGTGTTTTTTATAAAGTGAAATAAGCAAAATTTTATTATATACTAATAAAATTAAAGTTAAGCTGATCAAGAATACGGTCTGACTCAACAAAAAGCAAATCGCCTAATTAATCGTACTAATAATACCTATGGAATTAAACGACCAACAAAGAAAAGCAGCTGCATATAATGGTAGAGCAAAAAATATTCTTGTTACCGCAGGAGCTGGGTGCGGTAAAACTAGAACGATCATTGCAAGAGCTATACACTTACTGCAATCAGGTGCTGATGCTTCAAGAATATTGATGATGGTATTCACTAATCGTGCTGCAAAAGAGATAAAAGCACGATTAAATAGTGAGATTGGTTCGGCATCCAATCAGATACATGCTGGCACTTTTCATTCGTTCTGCCTAAGAACAATAAGCACAGCTCCAAATAGCTTTGGCGTTTCAGGTCTTAATATAATTGATTCTGACGACCAAAACTCCTTAATGACAATTGTTCGGGGCGGATACATAAGCAAGTATGAAAAAGAGCTGAATAAGGAATTCCCAAAATCATCCGCATTAGTCAGGTATTACTCATATAGCAGAAATACCTGCCAGGATCCAAGACAATATTTATCTAACAACACTGACTTAGGCGGACAATTCATAGAAATATGCTGCAAAATATTTAATGAATACCAAAAAACAAAAGAACTAAGGGGATATCTTGATTACGATGATTTGCTCAACCACTTCACAATATCATTAAGAAATAAACCGCAGTTAAGGAGTGCTATTGCGAAGCTATTTGATGAAGTGCTGGTTGATGAGGTGCAGGATACAAACCCCCTGCAGTTTGAAATATTGAAATGTTTTTCAGAAGAAGGTGTTCGGCTATTCTGCGTTGGTGATCCCGCTCAATCCATTTACAAATTTAGAGGTGCAGAGTTTCAACATGTATACAAATTCAATGAAATATTCAGTAACAGCACAACAATACCGCTCTCTTTAAATTACCGTAGTTACCAAGAAATACTCAATTTATCAAATTGGTTACTCAATCGATCACCACTAGATTATAGAAATAAATTAAAGGCTCATCGAGGAGCCTCTGATTCCTTGCCATTGTTATCAGACTTTGATAGCGCCCAAGAAGAGGCAAGCTGGATTGCTGATAAAATCCTTGAACGAAATAATTCCGACATTAATTTTAGAGACGTGATGGTCTTAGTTCGTTCTGGGTTAGATGCTAAACCAATTGAAGCAGAGTTTATTCAAAGAAATATACCATATTGTTTTATAGGCGGCACAAGCCTGACAAAATCAGCTCATGTTCGTGATGTATTATCACTCTTAAGAATTGTAAGAAACGACCAGGATGATTTAGCCTGGATGCGCTTTCTTAAACTATGGCCAAAGATTGGAGAAAGAACATCCGAGAAACTAATAAGTAATTTTTACGAACAAGCTGACATAAGTGCAATAAAAGTTTTATCTGAGAATATAGGAGAAAAACATAGTGCTATTTATGCATATAAACAGGTTGAATCTAAGCAAGAGACACCTAAGAAATGTGTTTATAAGGCGGTTCAACATCTTACTCCAATTTTAAAAGAGAGATATGACAAGTGGAATTTTCGTAGCCAAGATTTAGATCTACTAATTACTGTATCTGAAA
>Ga0075121_1000896_pt1 | contig 19553 bp, 19 predicted proteins | sample AntAceMetag02UKG_FD_69793 | JGI IMG/M metagenome (GOLD analysis project Ga0075121, IMG submission 69793) | Saline lake microbial communities from Ace Lake, Antarctica - Antarctic Ace Lake Metagenome 02UKG | ecosystem: Environmental > Aquatic > Non-marine Saline and Alkaline > Saline | place... | reverse complement strand
CTTCCTTCGCGGACAGAACCGCCCGGTCCAGCCCGCTGTTGAAGCCTCGATCGCCTCTACCGTGGGGGTCGGCAAACGCCCTTCTGGTGCGGATGCGGCCGTCGCCGAAGAAAAGGCCCAAGAAGAAGCCGCCGCCGCCACGGCCAAGGCCGATGAGCAGAAAAAAGCGGACGCGCTGAAGCAAAAGAAAAAAGACACAGCCGCCAAAGAGAAGGCAGCGGCAGCGGACAAGCAGAAAAAAGCCGATGAGCTGAAGGCGAAGAAAAAAGCGGAAGAAGCCAAGGCTCAACAGGTCCGCGACGCCAAAGAGAACGCCAAGAAGAAACAGGCCGATGAGCTGAAAGCCCAGAAGAAGGCGGACAAATCCCGGCTCAAAGCGGAGAAAAAAACCAAGGCCGCCGCTGAAAAGAAAGCACGGGAAGCCAAGGAAAAGGCCGACAAAGAAACCGCCGCAGCAACCCCAAAAACCAGCGTGCCTGAAACCCCTGAATTTACACTCGAACGCATTGAACCCGCCGTCGCAGCAGCGCCCGCCGATAAACCTGTTTCCCTCCCATGACATCGCCTTCGGCGTCACCCAAGCCTTTTGACGCCTACTTCTACGAAGCCTTCGCTGAAGAAGCGGAACGCCTCCTGGAACATGCCGCCGCGGCCGGGCTCCGTGTGGGTCACACCTCCCAGACCATTCAGGAGACGGACCATACGTCGCCTCCGGCACCGATTATCAGCGTACGCACCCAGTCCAACCTGCCGACGGAGTGGGCTCCGGATCTGAAGGGGCTGCTCAGCCGTTCCACCGGATATGATCATCTGACCGCCTATCGCACCGCATTGGGAGAAGCCTCCCCCGCATTAGGCTATCTGCCGACCTATTGTGTCCGCGCCGTCGCCGAGCAGGCAATGCTCTTGTGGACCTCCCTCTTTCGCCGCCTCCCCCGGCAGGTCGCGCAGTTTGACTCCTTTGAGCGTGACCATCTCTCCGGGCTTGAAACCCCCGGCAAGGTGATGGCGCTCTTCGGCGTGGGGAACATCGGGCATGAAATCTGGAAAATCGCGACGGCCCTCGGTATCGAGGTGCTGGGTGTCGATCCGGTCCGGCGGCACGAGGACGTTACTTACATCCCCGCCGACAACGCGCTGGCCCGAGCCGATCTGATTGTCTGCGCCATGAATCTCACTCCCGAAACCCAGGCCTATTTCACACCCGAGCGATTGGCTCTGACGAAACGGAGCCCGATTCTGGTCAACATCGCCCGCGGCGAATTCACGCCAGCGCTTGTGCTGGAAGAGGCACTGGCTGAAGGTGTGCTCTCAGGGGTGGCGCTGGATGTCTATAATGAAGAGTCCACACTGGCTCCTGCCCTGCGAACCGGAAAGCACACGATGCTGACGCTGGATAATGAAGCTCTGTTGAGGCTTCGCCCTCTGCCAAATGTACTGCTCACCCCGCATAATTCCTTCAATACGCTGGAGGCCGTGGAGCGAAAGTCTGAGCAGTCCATCCGTGCCCTCCTGCATTTCCGGCAGGCTGGAGAATTTCTCTGGCCCCTCCCCAAAGAATCAACCCCGACGCGGGCGTCGGGGCTCGCTTTGGGGTAGGGCGATTTGGCCCAAGTCGCCGGGATCTAAAATCTGCGGCGGGTTGGGCCAACCCGCCCTACCGGGGAATCCACGCTTTTGTGTCTTGCGTCAGAGATGAATCATTCAGGCGTGTCGCCTTTCTCACTCCCGCGGATGGCTTCGGCAAGAAGCGGAACCGATTGTACGGCGCGAGGCCCGGGGCGAAGGAAGACCGCTTCATCCAGCAGGCGGACTTGATCGGCACGGAAGCCGAGTTTCTCCCAGTCGGCCACCAAGGCCGCCACTTGATCCGCTTCCATCGGAAACGGCTGGAAATCCAACAGGATCGAAGGGGCCCGACGAATCAGGGATTCCGTGGAGATAGAGGGCCAATCCATCTTCACATCGGCGAATAGATTTTGACCCCCTGCCCGCGCCACAAGTTCATCGAGAAAAGTACCGGGGCCGGATGTCATCAAAGCGGATAAATCACCCGGCGCATGGCCGATGGCGATGAAGACTGGAACCGACTCTCCGGCAGAGCAGGCGGCACACCCTTCCTCCAGTTCCTTCCACAGGGTCTCACCGCGTTCCTCCACCCCGAGGGCTGACGCAAAGGTCCCAATCGCGGCTTGCAGTTCATCGAGCGTATCCAGAGGAACGGCCACAAAGGGAATCTGTTGCGCACGCGCCCAAGAACCCAGTGTCTCTGCCTTCCCCTGCGAGAGAATCAGGGTGGGTTCCAGTTTCAGAATCCGCTCGCGGTTGGGCGAGAGCGCCCCGCCGATCAGCGGTTTGGCAGCAGCTTCCGGCGGCCAGTCGGTGAAGGCGCTGACACCAACCACCTGATCCCCACATCCAAGGGCAAAGACGATTTCTGCCACAGCCGGGGTGCCGCAGATCACCCGCGAGGCGTCCCCGGCGGGCATCGGCGACGGAGCTCTTCCGCAGCTGGCCCCTCCCAGCAGGACCAGCGCCAGGCCCAACCCGAGATGCCTCAGTCGACGACGCAAATCAATCCCTTGAGATATTCGCACTCGGGGGCCTCGACCGGAATGGGATGGTCACCCGGCTGTCCCAGGACTTCCAGAATGCGGACGCGGCGCTCGGCATCGTGCGCGGCCCAGCCGATCATCATACGAAAGTGTTCCATGTCCACCAGCCCGGAGCAGGAGAAGGTCGCAAGAATGCCACCGGGGCGAAGCAGTTTCATGGCCAGCAGATTGACATCCTTATACGCGCGCAGTCCCCGGTCCAGACCGTCACGACTCGTCACCATGCGCGGCGGGTCGAGAATGATCATGTCCCAAGCCTCAGCACGGTCGCGGGCTTCGCGTAGGCGCTTGGGCACATCGGCGACTTCATATTCCGCCGAAACGCCGGAGGGATTCAGTTCAAGATGGCGGCGGGCCTGTACAATCGCGGGCTCGGACGAATCCCAGCCCAGAACCTTCGTGGCGCCCGCATGGGAGGCGCAGACTTCGAAGGCGCCGGTATAGCAATAGGCGCTGAGCACGTCGCGCCCCTTGGCATAGGCCGCGACCTTGCGGCGGTTGTCGCGCTGGTCGAGATAGAAACCTGTTTTCTGCCCACCGGCCAGACCGACCTCAAAGAGATGGCCATTTTCGCGGATGGTCAGCGTGTCGGGCGGAGAATCCCCTCCCAGGTCTTCGGACAGCCCTTCGCGCTTCACGGCTTCGCCTTCCGCTCGAATGGTGACGCTCACGGCGCCGGTGGCCGATTTGAGTTCGTCGCAAATCACCGACAGCCAGGGCTCCCAGACCCGGCTGCCCACCTGCAGCAGGACTACATCGGCATATTGGTCGGCGATCAATCCCGACAGGCCATCGGCCTCTGAAAACAGCATCCGATACGCATTGGTGTCTTTCCAGTCGGCCGGTTTGCCGAACAAGCGATGCCGCAACATAACGGCCTGACGGATCCGCTTCCGCCAAAAATCATCATCGAGGGATTCCTCGGGATTCCGGGTGAACATCCGGATGGTCATGTCGGCATCCGGATGCCACAAACCCTGCCCCAGCCAATCCCCTTCGGTGTCATACACATCCACCGTGGTACCGGCTGGTCCCTCTCCATCGACTTCATCGATGGCCCCAGAGAAGACCCAAGCGCTGCCCCGGAGCACCGGTTTTTCGCGCCCAGGCTTCAATCGGACACGGATTTTTGCACGTTTCGGTCCCTCTTCATCTTGCTTTGCGTTTGTCATGTTCATAGGATTGTGGGTTGATAAAAAGAATTGGTCAAACAGGAAAAAAGGAACTCTCATGCGAATACACGCTTTTAACGCCTGGCGGCCCCGTGCAGATATTGCCGGGCAGGTCGCTTCCACCCCCTACGATACTGTCGATACCGCTGAAGCCCTAGCGCTTGTGGAAGGCAATCCGATGTCGTTTCTTCACATCAACCGTCCCGAAATCGATTTGCCCGAAGGGACGGACCTCTACTCCGACCCCGTCTACGCCAAGGCTGCTGAGAATTTCAAGGCCTTCCAGGAGAAGGGCTGGATCGTTAAAGAAGACCGTCCCCTGGTCTATCTCTATGCGCAGACGATGGGCGATCACACCCAGACCGGTCTGGTCTGCTGTGCCCACATTGATGACTACATCAACGATGTGATCAAGAAGCACGAGTTCACGCGCAAGGACAAGGAAGACGACCGCACCAAGCACACCGCGACGATCAACGGCCAGATCGGCCCTGTTTTCATCGCCTACCGCGATGTGCAGGCCATCAATGATTTCCTGAACCCGATTGCCGCCGGCGAACCGATCTATGATTTTGTAGCCGAAGATGATGTCCGTCATCAGGTCTGGCTCATCGAAGACACCGCCACGGTCGAAAAACTGTTTAAAGGTGTCCCGGTCAGCTATATTGCTGACGGCCATCACCGCTCCGCCTCCGCCGTCCGCGTCGGCTCCGAACGTCGTGAAGCCAATCCGAATCACACCGGCGACGAAGAATACAACTGGTTCCTGTCCGTGATCTTCCCGGCCTCCCAGCTGAAGATTCTCCCCTACAACCGCGCGGTGCAGGATCTCAACGGCCTGAGCGAAGAAGACTTCCTGGCGAAGGTGAAAGAACAGTTCACCGTGACCGAGAATCCGGATCTCAGCCCGACGGCGACACGCAACATCAGCATGTATCTCGGCGGCCAATGGTACGGCCTGAGCTGGCCGGAAGTGGAGAGCGACAACCCGGTGGAGAAACTGGATGTCAGCACACTGCAAAATCGCATCCTGACGCCGCTGCTCGCTATCGATGACCCGCGCACCAGCAACCGAATCAAGTTTGTCGGCGGCATCCGCGGGCCCGAAGAGCTTTCCCGCCTGGTGGATGACAAGGGATTTGCCGTGGGCTTCTCGATGTATCCCACCACGATCGACCAGTTGATGAGCATCGCTGATGCCGGTCAGACCATGCCGCCCAAGAGCACCTGGTTCGAGCCGAAGCTGCGCACAGGCCTGCTTTCCCACTCGCTCGACTAAAGGCAGGCATGTCCCCACGACTGCCCAGCTGGTTCCGCCGTCCTCTTCCGCCCCGTGCGGAAGGGGGCCGTGTGAAAGCCCTGCTGGAGCAGCTCGACCTGCATACCGTCTGCGAAGGAGCCCAGTGCCCCAACCGGACGGCCTGCTGGCATGAGGGTACCGCAGCCTTCCTGATTCTGGGCAGCCACTGTACACGGGACTGCCGCTTCTGCGCCATTCCGCACCATGCAGCACCCGATGCCCCGGATGCGGACGAACCGGCCCATCTCGCAGAGGCCGCTCAAGCCATGGGACTGCGTCATGTGGTAATCACTTCCGTGACCCGCGACGACCTGCCCGATGGCGGAGCCGGCCACTTTTCCACAACTATCGGCGAAATCCGCCAACGGCTGCCGGAGACCACTGTCGAGGTGCTCATTCCTGACTTCCAGGGAAACACGTCTCAGCTGGATGTTGTGCTGGACGCAGCTCCCGATATCCTGAACCACAATCTCGAAACTGTGAAACGGTTGCACCCCATCGTCCGCCCGCAGGGCAGCTACATGAACTCGCTGTCCATTCTTCGCCATGCCGCCCAGCAAGGCGCCCGAACGAAGTCCGGTCTGATGCTGGGCATGGGCGAAACGGAAACAGAAGTGCGGTCCGCCCTTCAGGACCTGCGCGATGCGGGCGTCACGATCCTGACCCTCGGGCAATATCTGGCCCCGTCGGCCGACCACCACCCCATCGACCGCTTTGTCACCCCGGCAGAATTCGACCGCTGGCGCGAGACCGCGCTCACGCTTGGCTTCACCTCCGTGGCCTCGGCGCCCGAGGTCCGATCCTCCTATCATGCCGAAGAACTGATGACCGCCCGGAGCGCCTCATGAACCAGGCTCCCCGCATCCTGATCTGCTATCTAGTCCGCAATAGCGGTCACCATGCCGCCGCGCGCGCGATTGAAGTGGAAGTGAAACGCCAGCATCCCGGGGCCGAAACGCGCTGCCTCGACCTGCTGGAAACGACACACCCGACCTGGAGCGCAATCGTCCAGAATGCATACATGTCGACCATCCGCCGCACCCCGGAACTCTGGGAGGCGCTCTATGACAATTTCTGGTTTGATCTACTGACCCGCTATATCCGCCCGCTGGTCCAACGCGGCAGCAGTCATAAACTCCGTATTCTGATGGAGGCCTTCCAGCCGGATGCCATCATCTGCACGCAGGCCCATCCCTTTGCCGTGCTGTCCGCCTATGCCCGGCGGCAGGAAAAACCCATTCCCATCTGGGGCGTCGTCACTGACTATCTGCCACACCGCTTCTGGTTTGTGCCGCCGAATAAAAATATCCACTATGTGGTGCCAACGGAACCGGCGATGCAGCGGTTCATGCTCCTGGGCATCCCGGCGGAATGCATTCACACGCTGGGCATCCCGATCCAGGCCGATATCCTCGCCGCTCGCCACCGGACGGTCTCGCGAACCAGCGGCGACGACGGCCGCCGTGTGCTGGTTATGGGCGGCAGCCGCGGCCTGGGCGCCCACGTCAAAACCATCCGGCAGCTGGACCGGGCGCAAGGCGACTTCACCATCGATGTGGTCACCGGCACCAATCGAAAGCTGCGCAAACAGCTGATCAAGGCGCGTCATAAATTCTCCCACCCCATCCGCATCCGCGGCTATGTGAAAGATGCCATCGCCCTGATGCACCGAGCCAGCCTGCTGATCGGGAAACCCGGTGGCATGACCTCCGCGGAAGCCATGGCCTCCGGCACACCGATGCTGCTGATCCGTCCGCTGCCAGGGCAGGAACGCGGCAACACCGAGATGCTGGTGCGTCACGGTGCCGCGATTCAGGTGGACCGCGATCGCGATCTGCCCGGCGTGGTCACTTCGCTGTTATCCAAACCTGAACTGATCGAGAAAATGGCGGCCCGTGCCCGGAGCATCGGCAAGCCGCATGCCGCCCGAGACATCGCCGCCGCCCTGTATGACAGTCTTCCACAACAGGACTCTGAATGAGATATTGGTTCTATCGTTTCCTCTCCTTCCTGGTCCGGCTCATGCCGCTCAACTTTGCCTATTGGTTCTGCCTGCGCCTCTGCGACCTGATGTATTTCTTCAATCGGAAAGGGCGCGAAGCCGTCCGGGACCACCTCCGCACCATTTATGCCAGCCAGAGCATTCTACCCTCACACCACGTCATTGAAGGCTGCTCCCGCAAAACCTTTCAGAACTTCGGGAAGTATCTGGCCGATTTCATCCGCTTCCGGAAGCTGGCTCCGGACGAGCTCCGTAAATATGTCAGCATCCAGGGCATGGAACACCTCGAAGCCATCCGCGATTCCAAACGCGGGGCCATCATGCTGACGGCCCACTACGGCAACTGGGAACTGGGCGGTGCCTTTATCGCGGCTACGGGTATCCCCATCAATGTCATCGTCCGCCCTGTGCCCAACCCGGATCTCGAACGACTTTTTCAATTCTTCCGCGAACAGCGCGGCATGAAAGTCATCCCGATGGAAAAGGCGGGGATCGCTACCATCAAGGCCCTCAAGCGCGGCGAAGCCGTTGCACTCGTGGGTGACCGCGATTTCAGCGGCAACGGCATCAACCGGAAATTCTTTGGCCGGGAAACGTCCCTCCCCCGCGGCGCCGCCTGGTTTGCGCACCGGTTGGACGTTCCTCTCTATATCGGGTTTGCCACCCGCCAGCCGGATGATTCCTTCATCCTCCGCCTGCATCCCCCCATCGAGCCGAAGGATTATCCCTCGGAAGAAGCCATTCAGGACAAGATTGTCACCATGATGGAAGAAACGATTGCCCGCGATCCCACCCAGTGGTTCATTTTCGATCCTTTCTGGCCCCAGAAAACAGAATCATCCGACTAGTCTGCCCGCCGGGTCAGGCTTTCACTCCATGATCACCCCCTCTTTCAAAAATTTCCTTTCTGCCAGTCTGGCTACCCTCCGAAGATATGGGTGGCTGCCTATTCTGGTTTTACTGTCGCACGAACTCTGCGCGCATGTCATCGACGGCTATCGCCACTGGCCCCAGATTGATATTCCGTTTCATTTCTTCGGGGGCTTCGCCATCGCGTATTTTTTGAATGGCGGGTTGGTCATTCTGGAAGAGCGCATGATCCTGCCACCGCTTCAAGCTTGGGTGAAACTGGGGCTTCTCTTGGGTCTGGTGAGCACCACGGCTCTCTTCTGGGAGTTTGCGGAGTATCTGGCGGACACCTTATTGGGCACCTTCTGTCAACTGAGCCTGGAGGACACTCTGCTGGATCTCCTTCTCGGGATGTTGGGCGGGATGCTTTTCCTACTGCCACAATTCATCCGGGCATGCCGCAGTCTGTTTCGGGCACCGGAGGCGACTTCATGAAACCCCAGCTTCTTCTCTTTGATCTGGATGGCACGCTGATTGATTCCCGGGCGGATTTGGCGGCCGCAGTCAATCGGATGCGGGCGCTTCACAAGCTGCCGCCGCTGTCCTTGGACACCATTGCTTCCTATGTCGGCAACGGGGTCGGGATGCTAGCGCTCCGGGCCCTTCAAGGGGTGGAGATCGACCTGGAGCTGGCCACGACTGAAATCGCCGCCGCCTATGCCGCCCATCTCACGGATGCGACCACGGCCTATCCGGGAGTCGATGAAGGGCTCCGCACCCTTCAGGGGACAGGTCACACACTGGCTCTCATCACGAACAAGCCGGGCGTTCATGCGCGGGCTCTCTGCGAGCACTTTGGATGGACCGATCTGTTTGCTGTCCTGCTGGGCGGCGGCGACATCGATGAACTGAAGCCGTCCCCCGTTCCGCTGCAGCTCGCGATGGACCGCACAGGATTCACCCCGGACAACACCTGGATGATCGGGGACCACCACACCGATCTGGAAGCGGCCCGGAATGCAGGCGTCCGCTCCATTTTTCTCCAGAACGGCATCGGACACCCCGGCGACGAGATACCGGACTTCACCTATCCCGATTTCAGCGCCTTTGTCACCGCCTTCTGCGCGGAAACCTGATTTTTCACCCAAAACGCTTTTTCAGCTTGAATATTGTACATTTTGGGCCTATTGGGGGCCATTTTTTCTATTTCTTGATGCCATGCAGCCCAAATTGTTGGGTTTCTTCATTAAATCTTAATTGTTCTTTCATAGCTCAATCTCTTGATTTCTTTTATCCTTGGAACTAGCGAGTTGGTTAACTGATGGAGCATCAGCTTGCAACGCCTAAAAAATGTGTCGCTGCCGGCCCGGTTGCATCGGTGTGATTCAGGAGAGCGAAAGGAGAAAGATGAAACAAATTGAATGGCTCCGAGCCACAGGTCAGCCAACCTGTTTTGCCTGCCTGATGTCTCTCTTTCTATGTCTGTTCATTTCCGCTTTCCCAGCCGAAGCTCGGGAGATCAAGGTCGGGGCCTATGAAAACCACCCCAAAGTGTTCACGCAGGAGGATGGAACCGTCGCCGGCATTTTTCCGGATATCATCGAGGAAGTCGCTCGCCGGGAGGGGTGGACGGTCACCTATGTGCATGGGTCGTGGACGGAAAGTCTAAGCCGCCTGAAAACGGGTGAAATCGATCTGATGGTAGATATCGCCTACTCCCCGGAGCGGGAAAGAATCTTTATGTTCTGCGAAGACGATGTGATCTGCAACTGGGCGCAGATTTACACGCAGCCCGGCATGGGAATCGAGGTCATCACGGAACTGGATGGACTGAAGTTGGCCGGATTGCGGAATGGAATCCATCTAAAACGGTTTGAGGAACTCGCCCGGCAATTTGGAATCGAGTACGAGATGACGCTGTGCGACGACTATTCGAAGATCTTCTCTCAGATTGATAAAAAGATGGTCGACGCAGGCATCGTCAATCGCATTTATGGATATTCTGATCAGGATAAATATGCGGTGGAGCGAAGTCCGATCATTTTCTCCCCGGCTTCCCTTCGGTTTGCGACAAAAAAGGGCACGAATGCTGATGTGATCGCCGCGATTGACCTCCATATGGCGGACATGAAAAATCAAAAGCATTCTGTCTATCATCAGTCGATCCGGCACTGGCTGGGTGAAACCTCCAAGCTGACTCCACCCCAGTGGATTTTCCGCTCCCTCACCGCCGCGGGTATCGGCATTCTGATCCTGGCGGTCATGAGTTCCCTGCTGAAGTATCAGGTCAACAAAAGAACTGCGCGGCTGCGGCTGACCAATACCCAGTTGGAAGCCCAGGTGGCCGAAACCATGAAGGCGCATCTGGAGCTGAAGGAGAGCGAAGAGAAGGTGATCCGCCAGGAACGCCTCAGCGCGCTGGGGCAAATGACCAGCGGAATTGCACACGATTTCAACAACATGCTCACTCCCGTACTGGGGTATTCCGATCTCCTGCTGGAAGACCCGGACATTCTGGAAAACCCGAAAGAACTGCTGGACATTCTGGGGACGATCCGGGACTCGGCCTGCGAAGCCCGTGAAACGGTAAAACGGATTCAGGAATTTCATCGGGCGGACTCCCGGGCCAAGATGGAAACCTTCTCTCTGGCCGATCTGGTGGCCGGGGTTGTTACGGCAACCAAACCCCTGTGGAAAGCGCATAAGGAAGTGGAATCGACTGTCATTACCGTGAAGCAGAATGTACCGGCCGACCTACAGGTCACCGCCAGCAAGTCCCAGATTTCCGAAGCGTTGATGAATCTGATGATGAATTCAATTCATGCCATGCCGACCGGTGGAAACATCACCATCCGGGGCACCGTTCTGGATGGCCATTTCTCGCTGACGATCCAGGATACGGGCTGCGGCATGTCCAAGGATGTGATCCAGCGGTGCGTGGAGCCGTTCTTCTCCACCAAGGGCGATGAAGGAACCGGCATGGGACTGGCCATGGTGCACGGCATCGTGGAACGACACAACGGCACGCTGCAGATCGACAGCGACTTCGGGAAGCAAACCACCTTCACCCTCCGTCTTCCCTTGCATCAGGAGGACGCCGAACTCGAACCGCCCCGGAATGGATCTGATCAGGCGGTCCCGCCGATGAACGTGCTGGTGGTGGATGACGACGCGAATTCACGGGGCCTGATTTCGAAGTATCTGGCTTTGGACAATCATGGTGTCACCACCGCAGTCGATGTGCCGGACGGAATCGAAAAATTCGATCAGGAGCCGTTTGATCTGGTAATCACCGACCGGGCGATGCCGGGAGTCAGCGGCGACAAGATGGCCGAACATGTGAAAGCCTCGGCTCATCCGGTGCCGGTATTGATGATTACCGGATTCCTGAAAATCGTAACGTCCCAGAATGAATATCCCGTGGATGTGAATCACATCATGGGAAAACCGTTCACCGTGAAAGAACTGCGGAGCGCCATTTATCAATCGATGCAAAGTTGACAGGATCCGTTTTAACCGGTTCCATTCTTTTTCATGCCCCCCCCGCCACAATAAGGATGAACGATGATGAACAAAGCCACCGCCGTCGCCCTCAAGTTTTTTGCTATCTATCTGATCTTCAATGCGCTGATCGCCCTCCCCAGCCTCAGCACATTATTCTTGGTGAAATTACCTGTTGAAGGTTCTTCCCTGCCGATCTGGATGATAACCTCGGCCGTGATCTTGGCAACCGCCATTATCATAATTATCAGTACCGGTTTGATCTGGAAAACCTCCGAATCCCTCATGAAAACGGGAAATGGCTCTACCGCGAAATCCAGCTCCGTTGATCTGGACCGGCTCCTGAAATTGGCCCTTTCTGTCATGGGCCTGTTTTTCCTGTTCCAAGCGCTGATCGCCCTGCCTCGTCAATGGGGCTATTTCCAGATGATGCGTGAGCAGCAGATGGTTCTCCAAGCCCCTGCCGCATTGGTGTCCACTTTCCTGCAGTTGGGGCTGGGCTGTTGGCTGATTGCCAAGCCGCGCCAGTGGGCCGCCTGGCTTCAGAAGCTGGCAAACCGGTGAGACTCTGGACGCTGCATCCCCGCTACCTGGATTCGAAAGGCCTCGTGGCGGTCTGGCGGGAAGGACTGCTGGCGCAGGCGGTCCTACTGGGAAAAACCAAAGGCTATCGGCATCACCCTCAGCTGATCCGCTTTCAGCAACAGCGGAATCCGGTGGCGGCCATCGCCACCTATCTGGCGGCCATTCATGAGGACTCGCTGCGACGGGGATACCGGTTTGACAAGAGCCTCCTGCAATCCGGCCGGATGCGGAAATCCATTGTAGACACACGGGGACAGGTGCAGCTTGAATGGACCCATCTGCGAACCAAACTGCAGGTCCGAAGCCCGAACTGGTTTTCAACCATCCAGCCCATTCGGATCCCGGATCCCCATCCCCTCTTTACCATCCAGCCCGGACCGGTTCAGCCGTGGGAAAAACAAACCTGAAACCAGCGGTAGAACCCTTCTTCATCCCACAAACCCGGACAGCGGAACAATGAAGTTTCAGTTCTTCGGCACGCGGTAGGTCTTGCGAAAGAGTCCCGACAAGATCGGACTCGTCGCAACCCGAAGGCGATGCTTCAGTTCACGGCAGCACACCCCTCCCTGCATTTTGACGCGGCGCAGGGCAAACAAGGGAGTTTTGTTCGGCACATTGGGGCCGGTATCCATCGATAAAGCCGCTTCATAGCCGGACAAGAGGGCGGCCTCGATGGCCACACTGTCATATTCCCCCCAGGGCCAGCTCATCACACGCGAGGGCCGCCCCGTCAACTCCTCCAGGCGCTCGCGACACAGCATGAATTCGTTGAGACAGAATTCAATGCGCTCGCTGATGCTGCGCTCAATGAGATGGTTGTCCAACAGATCATTCGATTCCGGCCAGAACCCGTTGTGGGCATAGGCAGAGCCGCTGGGATACATCGGCTGGCCATCCCGCACTTCCAGATAGATGCCGTGGACGCTCGGATGAATGTCACTTCGTTCGCGGGTGAGCACCTTGTTCGAACGGAAGCAGACCTGATGGGTATGGGTGTGGCCAAAAAGGGAATGGTCCTGTTCGTCGACCAGCGCACACAGTTCTGCGCGATTCATGAAAGCCGTGGGATCATTGCGCTCGATGGCGCGATCCCACGCATCGCGCGCGACGGGCAGTTCCCGCAGGTCGGCATTCGGCGTGGCCGAATCGGGACGGCGCGGGCCGTCGTGAAGAAAGGCGGTCACACAACCGAACGCGGCCTTCACCTTGTATTCGCGCAGTAGCGGGGCTGCATGGATCCAGTTGTCGAGATAGCAGTCATCGAAGGTCATGACATAGGCACGAGCCGGAGGCGGCGGGCCGCCTTTGAGATAGTCGAGGGCCTGATCGATGGAAATGCCGGTCCATTCGTTCGCATCCAGCCAATCCAGGTGTGCGCGGAACTCTTCCGGGGTGATGCCACACACCGGCGAGATATTGCGGTAACACAGAATCGGGATGCTCGCGTTCATGTTCAGGTCTTCATCGTAGAATATACAGCTGGATTGTATAGCTTATTGTGGTTCTTCTGGAGATTGCGGGACGTTCGGGACCGGGGAAACTTCGGGCGAAGACTCTTCCTCGCCGGAATGCTTGCGGATGAGGCGGGTGTCCCGCGTTCCCTCATACACATCGTACTCGAGCAGACGACACTCGATGTCGCCGTTCCACATCGTCACGCGACGGGTGGGATGAAGCCCGATTTTCCGGCCGAGCGGCAGATTGCCCGTAAAGACAACCCCGCGCATCCCCTGACACTTTGTCTTAAAATAGGTCCCGATGCCTTCATACAGCTGCACCAATCGGTCCTCCAGCCCCATGCGTTCGCCATATTCAGGATTCATCATGATCAGCACCGGAGGTTTGGGAAGTGGCGTGTCGCGGAAATCACAGGTATGGAAGCGGATCATGCGATCCACCCCGGCCCGCTCCGCATTCTCCCGGGCGCAGGCAATGGCCTGCGGGTCGATATCTGACGCCGCGATCCAGGTCCGGGGCGCCGTCACAAATTGGTTGCGGGCATCGGTCTTGAGAGCCTTCCATGCCAGGGTATCCACATCGTTGAGATGCAGAAATGCGTACTCCTCGCGATGGAGCCCGGGGGCCCGATTCTGGACAATCCAGGCGGCCTCAATGGCCAGCGTGCCGCTGCCGCACATCGGCCCCACAAAGGCTTCGGCGTTGTTCTTGCCCCACCCCGCTTCGAGCAGCATGCTGGCCGCAAGAGATTCCCGCAACGGCGCCACCCAGGACCTCCAGCGATAGCCGCGATGCGAAAGGGGGGTTCCACTGGTATCGATAAAGATCTGGGCCGACGAACCTTTCCAAAAGAGCGCAACACAGGAGGCCCCTTCGGAAGAGGAACTGGAGTCGGGGCGGGAGCCGGTTTGGGCCACAAACCGATCCGCGATAGCGTCCTTGCAGCGAAGGACCGCAAAACGGGGATCCCGGATGCTCGGATGCAGTGCAACCCCATGCACATGGAAGGGAACATCCGCGCGCAGCCAATCTTCCCAAGGGAGATCGGACACGGCATCATACAGGTCATCCGGGGAATCAATTTCAAAGCCACCCACCTCGAACAGCACGCGATTGGCGGTTCTCAGCCACAGGTTCAGACGCATGGCATCAGCCAGATTGCCTTCGATCCCCGCCGTGGTCGGAGACACCGTTTCCGGTTTGTATCCAAGCGCTTCCAGTTCCCCTTTCAGCACATCGACACACCCGCGTCCGCAGGTAATCACAATCCAAGTCTTCTCCGTCCAATTCATTTGATTCCGTTCTGGCAAAATGCCGGTACCCGCCACCGCCGAAAATACGCCCGATTGGGCCTGTCGCGGTGTCGCTTCAACGCCTGTGGAGCCAGCGAGGGATGCCACAGATGCATCGCGCGGGCCTCCTCGATCACACTCAACGACTGGACCCCCGTTTGATAGAGACGACGGACAAAGTCGTCATCCTCATAGCCCCAGCCGACAAACTGTTCATCAAACCCGTTAACGTGATCGACATCCTCACGACACAGGGAAAAGTGGCATCCCAGCAACTTAGGCTTATGGGGACGGGCCAGATGCCATCGGCGCAGCGCGGACTGACGGACAAACCGGCGGGTAGCCTCCTGCAGCTCCGCCTGATCGGCCACCGTCCAGGCATGCTCCCAATCTGCGGCCGCAGGAGCAGGCGCAGCGACCATCAAAGCCTGCGTGGTCGCCTCATCAAGCAGGGCGCGATTCCCGCATAGCAGGCGGCGAGGACGACTCAACCGTTCGTGCAGGGCCACTGTGTCCGGCAGACAAGCAATATCGCAATCTATAAAGAACAGAACATCGCCCGTGGAAGCCCGAATCGCTTTGTTCCGAGCCGCCGAAAGCCGGTACCCATCCTTTTCCTGGCGCACCACGGTCGATGGGATTCCGCAGGTGGGCAGCAGGCGGTTCATTGCCGACACGGTCGCCTCATCGGATCCATCATCGGCCACCACAATCTCATCGGGAACCCGGGATTGAGCCATCAGCGAAGCCAGCATCAGGCGCAGATGCTCCGGCCGGTTATAAATCGTCGTAATTACGCTGATTTTCATTGGGAGGCCTCTTTGGACGGCGTCGGAGGCAGGGTCAGCGCCATGGTCAGGCCGGCCAGATAGAACAAGGAACGGCGGATGACATGATCCGGAAAATCGCCGAGGCCATAAATGAGAATATACAGAATTCCCATCCCCAGCAGAGCGGGCAGAACGCGGGCCTGAACGCGCCCTCTCCCATCGACGGCCAGTCGCTCCCTGCGGATGGCCGTTCGCGCCAACCGGACCAACAGAGCCAACCAGCCCAGGCTCCACAGGGCAAAGCCAATGATCCCGCCTTGAAAATACAGCATCAGCCAATACTGATGGGCATGTGGAAAATGGAACGGAACGAGCGGGGGCCGTTGGTCCGGATTGTCATACACCGCTTTTTCAAACGCCTGCTTTCCGAAGCCATAGCCCAGAACCGGCTTGCGGTCCGCCAGCAGTTTGGAATGTCCCCACACCGTGTCCCGCGAATTAAAATTGGTCATCGTGCGGTCCTGAAAACGGGGGTTCACCACGATCGCCATTTTGAACAGACCAAACCCCAGCGTGCTCACCAGGAGGAGCGCCACCAGCCGGGAGCGCCATCCCGGCAGCAAGACGATCGGAAAAATCAACAGCCCCAGCGCAAACACAATCTGAGGACCGCGGGAAGCCAACACCACCAAATACACAAGATTCAATGCCATCCCGGCAGCCAGCGCCACTTTCCGCCAGCACCCGTTCGCTCCCGCGACCCAGCGGGCAATAAAAACCAGTATGCAAAGACCCGCCATCATGCTGGAGACATTGGGATGGGTATAAACATAGGGATGGAAAAAGCGGGCTTCGGTCATCACCGTCGGCCACCCCAGTTCGCTCCAGAGACGGATCAGATCCCACGCCAGACGAAGCGTGATCAGGCCCGCACTCGTCACAAGCGCCGCCCATATGCGTGAGGGGCGGTCAAAAATCATCGAAATCGCCAGCGTCGAAATCACTAACGGGAGGCCGACGCTCAAATCCTGCGCGGTGCCAGCCGGATAAAAACTCCACAGGACCGAAGCGGCCGCCCACACAATCCCCACTCCAAAACAGAGACCGGCCGGATTCTTCCAAGCGGTGAGAGTCGTCCGCCAATTCCACAAGGCATAAAGGCCTGCCAGCCATAGAACAGCCTCGGAAATACTATTGGAAGGACGGAACCACAGCATGGCACCAGCCGCCAGAGCCAACGCCCAGCGGCGCACCACCACAGCCCCGCCCGCCTTTTCGATCCCATGATTCCACAGTTTTTGCATCACACGGGGTCAATCCTGCACCGGGGAAGCAAGTTCTTTCAATCCCAAACTCGGCCCTTCAGCCGTCCGGCGCTTCAAGGCGCGCTCCACACTCGGCGCCGCAGCGATCAATTCACGAGTATACGGATGAGACGGATGCCGGAACACCTCATCGGCACTCCCCCTCTCCACCACTTCCCCCTTCTGCATCACCAGCACCTCATCCGCCATGTGATGCATGACCGCCAGGTCATGGCCAATCAGCATCCAGGTGATGCCCCGGCTCTTCTGCAGAGCCTGTAATAAATTCAGAATCTGAGCCTGAACACTGACATCCAGCGCGCTGACCGGCTCATCCGCCACCAGCAGTTCCGCCCCGACACAAAGTGCCCTCGCCAAATTGACCCGCTGCCGCTGACCCCCGCTTAATTCATGCGGGAAACGCCCGGCATAGACCGGATCCATCCCCACTGTTTCCAGCCAGGTCCGCACCTGTGCATCCCCTTCGACGCGCGAAGCCACCAGCCCGTGCACCCGCAGGACTTCGCCCAGGGCCACCCCCACTTTCATCCGGGGATTCAGGGACCCCACCGGATCCTGAAATACGATCTGAGCCCGTCGGCGAAAGGCCAGACGCGCCTCCCGGGTCATGTTCAACACGGCCTGCCCCTCGAAGTCCACACGCCCGGTCACCTGCTCTTCCAACCCCAGAACCGCACGTGCCAGCGAACTTTTCCCGCTTCCGCTTTCGCCGACCACGCCCAAACAACGACCGCGCGATAAATCAAAGGAGACCTCGCGAACGGCATCCACACGATGCCGACCCGTATGATATCGCACAGAAAGATTCTCGACCTGAAGGAGAGGTCGGCTCATGCCCAGCCCCCTTCCATGCAAGCCCAGCAGGCCACGGCGCGATTCCCCTCGCGCCCGAGAAGAGGCGGCTCCTGTTCGCGACAAACCGCATGCGCCAAGGGACAGCGGGGATGAAAGCGGCACCCCGAAGGCCGGCGGCCCAAGGGCGGAACCGATCCGTCAATCCCCTCCAGCCTCGAGACATTCTCCTCCAGCCGGGGCAACGCCCGAAGCAGGCCTTTCACATAGGGGTGCCAAGGCTCCCGCAGCAGCTCGACCGGCCCCGATTCCACCACGCGGCCCGCATACATCACATGAAGGTCATCCGCCACCTCGGCCACCACACCCAGGTTGTGCGTAATCAGCAGCACCGCCAGATTTTCTTTCCGCTGCAACTCCGCCAGTAAACGAAGAATGATCGCCTGCACGGTCACATCCAGCGCCGTTGTCGGTTCATCCGCCACCAGCACGCGAGGCCGTCCCGCCAGCGCCATCGCCAGCATGGCCCGCTGCTGCATCCCGCCCGAGAGTTGATGCGAATAGCTCGCCTGCACGCGGGCCGGCTCATCAAAGCCGACCGTGCGGAACAGTTCCGCCAACCGTTCTTCGGCTCGCGACCGATCTTCCTTCGGAAGCACCTCCCGGATCTGGTTGCCGATAGTGAACACCGGATCGAGACATTCCCCTGGATCCTGAAAGACGTACGCCAGCCCCCGCCCCGGCCCGCACGCGCCGGCTCCGGCCCACTGAATTTCGCCCTGATCCATTTTCATGCCGCGGGGAAGCAAGCCGCCCAAGGCCGCCGCCGTGATGCTCTTGCCGCAACCGCTCTCACCCACCAGTGCCGCCATGCGGCCCGTACGTAAACAGAGATTCACATCCCCGACGACTTCCTGGCGATGCCCCCCCTCCGGAATGAACCCCACGCCAAGCCCTGAAGCCGTCAATACAGCCTCCCCTACGCCCTTGACGCGCTCGTTCAAATCTGTTGATTTCATTCAATGCACATTGAAACACGGACCACCGGCTTTTTTGAAGAAAATTGTTATTTTGTCTCGAACCCCGAGACCCGCGAAACGGTCGTGATTGACCCTGGCGCCGATGCCGCCCAACTCATTGCCCGCCTGCAGGAACTCGAGGCCACCGTGCCGGCGGTGTTGATGACCCACGGCCATGCGGACCATCTGTCGGCCCTGGCGGAACTCGCCGATACCTTCTCCGCGCCGGTCTATATTCATCCACTGGATGCAGAATGGTGTTTCACTGACCGGGCCGCCCTCCCCGGATTCTATGATACCCCAAAAAAGCCCGGCACTCCCATTCTCACCACGCTGCCGATCACAACCCCTCTAATTCTGGCCGGAGGCCACTGGACCGTCATGGACACTCCCGGCCACTCCCCCGGGGGAGTCTGCTGGATGCTTCAGGAAGAACAGGCGCTCTTTGCCGGCGACACGCTGTTCTGCGGATCTGCAGGCCGTACCGATCTGCCCGGTGGGGATTCCCGAACCCTTACCCGGTCCTTGCGCAAGCTGGCGGCTCTACCCGAAGACTGGACGGTCTATCCCGGACACGGCGACCCCACCACGCTGTCCCATGAGAAGAAGCACAACTACTTCATGCAGTTTTAGAATCAGATCAGCCCGCGAATCAAACTGTAGGCCACCGATCCCTTCGGCGGAATGTTCGGCAGATCTGACGGATCAAACCATTGTGCATCCGACAGTTCATCCTCCTGCAGGTGCAGTTCGCCGGATTCCCACTGCGCGGTAAAGGCCAGCATTAACTGGTTCGGATAGGGCCAGTGCTGACTGCCCGCATAGCGAAGACCGGTGACCTCGATGCCGGCTTCTTCGCGGACCTCCCGGTGC
>Ga0075121_1000893_pt1 | contig 19623 bp, 12 predicted proteins | sample AntAceMetag02UKG_FD_69793 | JGI IMG/M metagenome (GOLD analysis project Ga0075121, IMG submission 69793) | Saline lake microbial communities from Ace Lake, Antarctica - Antarctic Ace Lake Metagenome 02UKG | ecosystem: Environmental > Aquatic > Non-marine Saline and Alkaline > Saline | place... | reverse complement strand
CCTTCTTTTACATCATACATTATTGATTTTGCAGAAGATACGCAAAGCTTATCTATATTGGCTTTGTCCAAATGCTCTTCAAGTTTTGCCGATTCTGCTTGCCAGAAAGGGGCAAAATTTATATTGCCTAAATGACCATGGATGTCAATAATCATATTATATTTATCTCCCTTTTATAGTTTGACAACTCCTCGGCTTTGCCATCTGTTATAATTACGCCATCTTCCCAGCGGAACCCCATATCAGACTGGGCTAGAAATATATCCACCATAAACACCATCCCCGGCTCAAGTATAAATTTAGATGATGTTTCAAGGAATGGAAACTCGCATTCCATCTGTCCGCACCCATGAGCTGGGCCGTAGAGAATCGCTTTCCCATAGCCTTTGTCCGTTATGAATTCATGAACTTTTTTAGCGACTCCACAAGCTTGAGTTCCTCCGCGCATCAAGTCAATTGTCATATTTTCCGCATCTAGTCCGACTTGCAGAAATTTGAGGGTTTCATCTGGGCATTTGCCCAAAACCACCGGCCGGCCTATGCTCGCGCTGTAGCCTGACACCTTCGCTCCGACGCTGAAATGGATGATTTCTCCTTCTTTTACTTGACGCAGGGTTGGACGACTTATGGCTTGAGTTGAGTTCTGTCCGCTGCAGCACCACACAGGATAACCTGTTGATTCAGCTCCGTTTTCCATCATCGCTCCTGTGGCAATCCCGGCGAGATGAGCTTCTGTCATTCCCGGCTTAATGTTTTCCAAAACCGACTTAAAACCCAATTCTGAAATTCTGGCGGCTTCTCTTAAGCATTGTAATTCTGCCTGGCTTTTTTTCAGAGTTACTTTCCTTACTATTTCATCGGCGTCTGATATGTTGTTATTGCCCAATGTTTCAGCCATATTTCTAAAGATGGAATGTGGCAGCATGTGCCATCCAGCAACCCCAAGCTTTTTAACTTTAAAATCACTGAACAGCTCTCTCCAGTCGACAAGTTTTGCGCCTGGGTAATCTGGCATGGATGATTCTCTAAAATCTTTCATCCTTACAATGTTATCTATTTTTGAGCGGCCTTTCGCGAACGTCATGCTTTCAGGCCCAATAAGAAGAATGGGCTTTCCCGTCTTGGGAACGAGAACGCCAGCCGTTTCAAAGCTTGGCCAATAATCAGAAAAATATCTGACGCCAGCTGGCTCGCTTTCTGTCGAAAAAACAAGGACGGCATCCAATTCTTTGTTTGCAAAGACTGATTGCAGGCGATTGACTCTTTCTGTGAACTCTTCCTCTGGTATAACAAGATCATTCATTTTTACTTATCCTCTTTTATTATTGAACACTGATGTTGTTTTGCGGATCACCAGTTCAGGTTTTAGCTCTTTTTTGACTTGCTTTTTTGAAGATGATATATATATCAATAAGTTTGAAACAGCCTCTTGTGCAATTGCTGAATAAGGTTGCCTGATCGAAGTGAGTGATAATTTTGAAAAGGATGAAATATCAATGTCATCTATTCCAGCTACAGCAATATCTTTTCCTATTTTTATCCCTGAATTTTCAGCGGCTTCCATAAATCCCAAAGCGCACAAATCATTTGCGCAGAAAACAGCGTCAGCGTCAAAATTATTAATCTTTGACTGACCAAATGCTTTTCGGCCTGCTTCAATGCTCAATCCTGCGCTTATAATATTTTTCTTTGATATTTTTAATCCTTTTGCGTCTAGATTGTTCTTAAAAGAGTTAAATATTTTTCTGAATGCGCTGAAATTTTTCATTGATTCGTCTGCATCCAGGATTCCCGGCCTTTTGACTCCTATTTCAATGAAATGCTCCGCCATTATTCTGCCGCAAGCTTTAAAATCGTTGGCGATATATGAACCTTTGTAGTAGTCTGGATATGAATCCACAGCAATGTGCGGCAGATTGTATTTATCAAGCACCTTCAGGCTTTCATTTCCTTTTTCACAGAAACATACAATAATGCCTTGAACACGCATTTGCAGCATTTTTTCTATAAGCTTGAGTTCTTTTCCTGCATCCCACCCACTGCTTGCCGCAAACATGTCAAAGCCGGCTTTTTCCAGAGATTTTTCCGCCTCCTTAAGCATAAGCGCATAAAACGGATTAGCAATGTCATTGACAATAAAGCCTATAGTATTGCTTTTGCCTGAACGCAGATTCTTTGCAGCAAGATTCGGAGTATAGTTTGATTCTTTAGCGGCCTTGAGTACGAGCTCTCTTGTTTTAGAGCTTATTCGCGAGTTATCTTTAAACGCAAGGGAAACTGCAGTGTCGGACACTCCTGCCAGCTTTGCAACATCTTTTATTGTAACCTTCATTTGCAATCCTTTGTTTGACGTCAAACCTATTATAGTGCATCAAAAACGAAAAGTCAAGATATCTAAAGTTGTTTTAACATGGATGGCTTTATTGTTGACTGGCAATTTTATGAAAGCAAGGCGGCGGATCAGCGAAAATTCCAGGATTTAATGGAAAGACATAAGCCCGAATCCAGCGCAGTTGAAGCCATTGTTTCCAATCGCGGCTTTGATGGAAAACGGAGCCGCGAAAAGCTGGATGAAAATGGAATTCACAATGGCCTTTGTCCGCGATCGCCAAGGGAGCTTGTCGAAAAAAAGGAGATAAAAACTTCAAGGCTCTTCAAAAACGAAGAAGCCAAGAAGCCAAGAAGCCACTTTTACGGACAGGCCCTAATATATTACACTATCAGAATCATGCCGCACATGCCAAAGGAAAAGTCCGACAGGCTGCTGGAAGCCGAACACGGAATAATGCATATTACAGTCACTCCGATTGAGCGCAGTCATGTGCCAATCAAGCGACGATATCACGCTACGTCGGGCTTCATTAACTTTAATAACGCATCGCTTCACAGAAATTTTGAATACATCCAAGGTTATCTCGGAGGAACGAATGTCTCGAGCCGACAACAGCGTTTTGAAATTTGGGATAAGATAGAATTTCTCGTAAACAAAAAGGCTTTTTAATTGAAAGATTCATAAGGTTAATTTTGCCCATCCTTCAAATATCCGGGCAAATGTGACGCCCTCACCTTATCTGCAAATCGCTGGATATGTACAGCTATTCTTCAAACAAATCTTTTGCTTTTTCGATTTTTTCTTCTTTAGAATATTACTACATCAGAATTGTTTTTATCGTTAGAATTATTTATATAACTAATTTCATTACGCCCTCCGCATATATTATTCAGTTCATCCTCCGATAATTCCAGTTTCTGTATTTCTTCAAATAAATCTTTTGCTTTTCCCATTTTCTCTTCTTGGGACATCATTTTTTTGCCTTCAGCCATAACCAAACCCTCCTTTTTTATTTTAATAATATATGTCAATTGACAGCAACAAGACAGAAAAAGTTCAACATTCATTGATTCTTTTTAACATTTAGCGAATATTTGAATCATATTTGAGTTAAAAACATCCGGTCACAAAATATTATCCTAAATAATTTGTCTTTTTATGAGTTTGGTGAAAAGCTGATTGTTTTTTGCCAGTTCATCATAAGTTCCGGATTCAACAATTGTCCCTTTGTCAAGCACATAAATATGGTCTGCATTGCGGATAGTGGACAAACGATGCGCTATAACAACTCTAGTTATTTTCATTCTGTCGAGGCTTTTTGTTATAATCTCCTGAGTCTGATTGTCCAAAGCGCTTGTAGCTTCATCAAGAAGAAGAATCGCGGGTTTTTTGATGATGGCCCTTGTGATAATAAGCCGCTGCGTCTGGCCACCGGAGAATGTTCCGAAGCCTTCCGCCACAAAAGTGTGCATTCCCATGGGAAAACTTTCAATATCTTTTTTAAGTCCGGCCATTTCTGCGGCTTCCCAGGCTTCATCGATAGTAAAAGGGGATGAACCAACAATATTTTCAAAGATGGTTCCTGGAATAAGCATGGCATTCTGAGTGACAATTCCAATAGATTTTCGCAATTGCCTGAGTCTGACTGACGAAATATCCTGATCATCATAGAAAACAGAACCATTTTCCGGTTTTTCGAGTCCCAGCAGCAATTTCAACAATGTTGACTTACCGGCTCCAGAAGGTCCGACAATAGCAATGAATTCTCCATCGTTGATTTTCATTGAGACATCATTGAGAATTAATTGAGAGTTGGCATCATACCTGAACGAGATGTTGTTAACCTCAATATTTCCTTTAAGAACTCCATGATGTGTTTTGTTTTCATCAAATTCAGTCGGGATATCCAATATTGGTTTCATTCTTCTGTATAGAGCATTTACAGGCAAAAGAGAGGCAACGCAGTCGGTCATGGATTTCATGCCCATATAAAATTGCGTGAATGCACTTATAAACGCGATGAAGAAAGCGATGGAAATATCACCTTTGAGCAACCATGCAATACTCCCGAATATTACAAATTGCGCCAAAGAATAAATACTCAGATCAGAAATCACTTGAGTTCTTCCAATAATTTTGCTGCTGTATGAGCATTTAGCAAAACTTGAATATTCTTCGCCCCATTTAGCCAAAGCCTGAGGTTCTTTATCCATGATTCTGAGCTTTGCCAAACCGTTGCACATTTGGAAAGCGATCCCGCTAGCTTTTCCGGACAGATCCAGTGATGTCCTGATGTACTTGAGTTGACACAATGAAAAAAATAAAGTTGTGGAGCCGGCAAGGATGACCATTGCAACAGCGACCAAAGCAAGTTCCCACGAATAGTAAAACATCAGCACAAAACTGACCAGAGAGAAAACCCCTCCTATGAGCGCGGTTATTTGTGATCGGTTCAATACATTCTGGATTCCTTCAACACCCAAAGTCCTCATTGCCAGGTCACCAGCAGTGTATTTCCGGAAAAAAGCAACAGGTAATTTCAATAGTCTATCAACGACGGCGCTTTGCAGAAATGCACTGCTTTTAGCCCCAATGCGAAGAATTGCAAGATTTCTGATGATATCAAAAATCACTATCACTATTGACGTAGTTATCAACCCAGCCGTCAGGTATATAACAAAATGGACATCCGAATAGACAATCCCCTCCTGAATCAACAATTGAGTAAAAATGGGTGTAACCAATGCAAGCAAGGCAACAAACAACGACATAAGCACAAGCATTGACATATCTCTGGAGCCGTTGAGGGAAAAGACCTTCCAGAGGTCTTCAAAACCTGAACATTTATGATTCAAAACAGGATGAAAGGTAAAAGCAATATGAGAAAGGATTTCTGAATTATTCCGGCTTGCTTTTGTCTTCTCCCCTGTGCCGGGATCAATTATCAGATAATGGTCATATTTGCTTATAACAGCACATGCGATGCCGGTTTTTTCAATAACCCCGACAAAAGATAGTCCATCTTTTAAAGGCCAGTCATTCCGCAAGGAAATCTGTCTGACATAAAAACCATTTTGGCTTCCAATGTCCGCCAGATAATCAGAATATGTTTTATATTGTTCGATACTTGAAGTCAAATTTTTGATATCCAGCCCGAAAGAGTGCGCCACAATTTTAGCTGCGTCAAAAAATAAAGAGTCCTTGGACTCCGGGGTTCCCATATTTCCCCGAACCGGATAGTCTTCAAGCTTGATAACTGAGAGAGCATGACCTATTACATGATCAAGCGCACTTGTTTTCTGATGTTCAAGGTAATCAATTTTTTCTTTAATTTCACTTTCCTGCCCGCTGAAAATTCCCGGAAGTTTTGAGTGGAAATTAACAAATAATCTCCTCAAGGGACTTAAGCCTGCGGATTTTATCAGTTCATCCGTGGCAATCGGAGCAACAGTCCCGGAAGTTCTACATTCAAGCAAATGGTTCCAGGCAACAGGAAGCATTGTTGAGTTCTCCGCTATTCCACCATCCGGGGTTAAATCATCGTTGAATACGGCGTTATTTCCCTGTTCAATCCAAAGCAGTTCATCAGAAGAAACGATTTCACCTTCTTTCAGATTGACAGAAACACCTCTGTCAAGAATCCTCATATTGGAACGTTCAAGCCTGAAATCTGAACAGCATCCTTTCAGGATCACAATTGTCCAGTTAACTATTGAGTCCAGCAAGTCGGGAAGTTGTTCAATCCCTGGCAAATCGTCTGCCTCAAGAAGCGTATCTTCTCCTGCATAAGCGACAATTCTAAATTTTTCATTGGAATCTGAGTCCTCATTTGTATATTGCAAAGAATGAAAATCCACCTTGAATGAAAATACTGCCTTTCCAGCGTCGATTCTTCCCATGGGATGAAGCCTGCTTTCCAGACTTTTGTTCTTACACTTAACCGCAAAAATATCCATATAACCGCTTTTTACGGTAATGATCCGATCCGCTTGATCCAGAAAGACAGGTTTATTCAAATCTTTTCCAAGTGAAATTTTATCATCTATGTCTATTGATTTTATCATGAAAATATTCTTACTGTTCTGAATTTATAAACCTCATATAAGAGGCGTTGTTTTTTATTAGTTCTTCATGGGTTCCACTTTCCACAACCTTGCCCTTTTCAATAACCAGAATTGTTTCGCAGTCTCGGATCGCACTTAAGCGGTGAGCAATAATCAAAGAAGTAATGCCGAGGGAGCGAATGTTATTGTAAATCTTCCCCTCCAGAATGGGATCCAGAGATGATGTTCCTTCATCCATGACGAGTATGCTGGGATCAGAAAGAAGCGCGCGTGTGATTTCAAGCCTTTGAAGCTGCCCGCCGCTGAAATTTGTCCCAGCCTCATGCATTTCGCATTCAAATGCCCCCAAGCGACGGGCGACTTCCTCATATATTTCAGCTCTTTTGGCCGCCAGGGTTATCTCATCCTCATGAATTGAAGAATCCCACATCGTAATATTCTCTCTGACTGAGCCTTTAAAAAAGAAAGGATTCTGTTCAACGACAGCCAGTGAAACAGCCATAATGCTGACAGGTATCTGCTCAAGAGGAACCCCGTCAAACAATATCTCCCCTTCCCATGGGCTGTAAAGCCCTGCGATCAATTTTGCAATTGTGCTTTTTCCGCTTCCTGAAGGGCCGACCAAGGCCACCCTGGAGCCTGGCGTCAAAGTAAGATTGAAGTTTTCAATAATTGGAGCTTCCATACTGCTGTATCCGAATGTGATATTTTTCAATTCAAGTTTCCCCGTCAACTTCTTATGGTTTAGTAGCTCAGGGGCAATTGCTTCCGGTCTGGTGTACTTTTTGTCAACATCATAATCAAGCACATCATCAAGTCTTTTTATTTCAACGGATATCTGCTGAAGAGAACTGCCGAACTGAACCAATCCATTGATTGGCGCATTGAATTGGGTCGCCAGCATTACGAAAGCAAGCAAGTCCCCGATAGTGAGTTCTCCCTGAATAATTAACAGTGATGCTCCACCCAGCACTAGGGCGGTTGACAGACCAGTGCATAGAGTAGGAACTGCGTCCGTGAGAATGTTAACCCAGGCTTGCTGTTGCCGTGCATTGATGAATTTGGCATGGAATCCAGCCCAACGCGCATAAAAATCACTTTCCGCGCCAGACGCTTTCATCGCTTCAATCATATAGTTTCCCCACATGCTTGTGCCAGTCAATTTTGTCTTTGCTTCCTGCAGGCGGAACCCAATATCACGTTTTAACTTCTTTGTGGCATGATAGACGATGATATTGATAAAAGCGAAAAGAAAAACAATCAGCGTGAGCTTCCAGGAAAAAAGCAACATAAAAATCCCTAGAAAAAGAATCTGAATCATATTAAACAGAGTTGCGGCAAGCTGCCCGGAAAGAAGATTGGCTATTTCATTGTTTGATTGCAGACGGCTGACAACATCCCCGGAAGATCGCTGCGAAAAAAACACCAGAGGCAATCTCAGGATATGCCACATAAAATTATAACTGCTGCTTAGGTTTAGTTTTGTTTCAAGTTTTATCAAAACAGTTTTCTGAAGCCAATGCATTATGACTGAAGCTATAAGAAAAAGCGAAAGGATGGCAAGGATAGGATGGGCAAAATCATTTTCCCCTTCCAAGAGATACTGATCAACAAATATCTTGCTTAGCGACGGAACAGCCAGCCCCGGCAAGATAAGTGAAAGACTCACTGCAAATGCAAAAAATAAACTTGAATCCGCTCCTTTAAGCCGGGAGAACAACCCCATGAACACTGTGGCTGGCTTTCTGCTTTTATGGAAATCCTCAGTTTTTGAAAAGCTGAGGTAAACTCCTGAAAATAAACGATTGAACTCTTCTATATCGACAGTCCTAGGTCCGAAGGCAGGATCATTGAGATAAATTTTGCGCCCTCTTCTCCCTTCAAGCACCAGGAAGTGTGAGTTATCCCAAAAAAGTATTACAGGCAATTGTTGATTGAACAATTCCATGCAGTCCACCTCTGTGATCCTGAAACCTTTGCCTTCAAGACCGTACTTGCGCGCGGCTTTTAACATATTTGAAGCTTTACTGCCGTCTCTTGACACTCCGCATTCATGCCGCAATTCCTCAAGCGGAACAAAGCATCCATGATATCCGAGGACAATTCCCAGTGCGGCAGCGCCACATTCCAACGCTTCCAACTGGATAATAGTCGGAGTATGAACTCTATTCATATTCCAATCCCAGCCATTTTCTCATAAACGGCAAAACAAAAGTAATCGGTACTCTTCTCTCCACGACAACTGAAATATCGCATATATTCCCATCGGTGATTTTAAATGGTGGCCCCTTTCCGGAAGTCCAGGCAAAACCAGTTATATTCTTGGGATCAGCACAAAGGTCTAATCTGCACATTATGGGAGGACCTTTCGCGGAAAACAACTTTGCCAGATCATGATCCTTCAACAAAGATGACAGCATCGAAGAGTCAAGAGGGTATTCCGAAATAGACAAAACCGTGCCAATGATGGCGCCGTACCTCTCTTTTTTTGTGATTGTTGGGCTAACAAAAGCAGTCATATTCCTTTGAACGCGTTTGCCCACATTGGTCGGCAAAAAAACAAAGGCTTCTTTCTTTTTGTTCTGAGACGCAATGGTTGCCACTGTATTGCCGGGCTTGGCATAACTGCCGGGAAGCAAATAAATCTGATTGACAACTCCATCTATCGGACTTCTGACGCTGGCTCTTTTACTCATGTAGATTTTCTGAGATTCCAGATCGTTCTCATATTTCATTATTTCTATCTTGATATTATAAGAGTGCTGCGTCCACTTAAAGTAGGATTCTTCCAACTTAAGCGCATTTGAAGCTCTTTCACTCATTATTTGAAACAGCTCGTTATTCACTTCATAGAGGGATTCGAGAGAGTTCTCGTATGTTAAAGACGATATGGCTCCTATCGTTTTTAAATGTTCCTCTTTTCCCACAAAGTCCACCAGAAAAGCTTTGTACTTTTCCGAATTTGATTTCTTTTCATCAAGCGCCAAATCTAATTTGTTAGAATAAGTCTTCAGATTTGCCGTCTGGGTATTTGCGTAAGAATAGATTCTTCTGTCTTCTTCTTTCAGTTTACTGATAAATTTCTCTGCATGATCAATTTTCTGCTTTAATTCCGTAACGTCAACTGTTGCGATTATCTGCCCTTTTTTAACAACATCCCCCAATTTGCAATTGACAGTCAACAACAATCCGCTGCCTTCGGAAGTTGCGTTAAACATTGCCACAGATTTTGGCACGATTATTCCAGGCCCGTCAACACAAACATTGACAGCTCCGAAAATGCTCCAGAGCAATACGGCAAATAAACAGGAAATTACGACAATCCAAACAATCCAGCTTTTGGATATTCTTATCTCGATAGGAATGTCCAACTGATCAAGAGATGCTCTTTTTGATATCTCTTTATTATTTTTTAAAATAGTCATTTTTATTCACAGTGCGTATATATTAAAATCAAATCCCCTAATATTGCTAACTTACTGAAGTTTTGCAGTTCGTTTTTGAACTGAAAAACATTGAAAGACAAAAAGGATATTTGAGTTTGCAGCCTTATATTAAAGAGGTTAGACATAATTCAAAATATAAAATAAAAGTCAAATCGATGGATGAATATAGAGATAAACGTGAACTAAATCAAGAAAATCTGCAAAAAACACGGAAAAGACATGAACCTGAGAGTACACATCGAGTTACAAGCGAATTTTTTCGGTCATGTGCCATGTGTGGGAGGGCGTCACATCTGCCCGGATATTTGAAGGATGGGCAAAATAACCTTATAAATCTTCCCAATTAAGAGGCCTTTTTGTTGACGAGAAATTCTATTTTATCCCAAACTTCAAAACGCTGTTGTCGGTTCGAGAATGCAGTCAAACGCATAGTTTCAGCATCAAAACGGCTTAGATGATAATCAGGATTGCTGCTTGGGGTAAAATAAGACCTGCACTCTCTACAATAATATTCCTGTTCGCCAGATTTTGTCTTGCCGTTTTTGACGATCCTTGAGCTTTTACAATATACACAGCATTCCATTATCAATCCATATCCTCTTTTTGACTAAAAAGGCAGCGACTGTAATATTGATTTCAGGCTCAAATCAACAATATCCGGTCAGATGTTACGCCCTCGAACTTCAGTTGACTTGTATTCCTGCTCTGTTGTCAGAATTATTATTTAACCTGCAATGATTTTTGCCGAAACGGAACGTCGCTTGCATTATGAAGCTTGTCGGCGGTGATTTCATTGAAAATGTCTGCTTTATTAAATTGAGCCCTTGACACTTTAGATACCACATGGTATCTTTATCGGTATAATTTAATTAGCCAAGAGTATTTATGGAAGCAGCTCAAAGAAAAAAATATCAATCCCAAGATAAGACAGTCAAAAAGTTTCTTCAACTGCTGGAGACTATGAGGAAATGTGGAGAACTCATGTTGCCGCCAGAGCGTGTTCTATGTGAAAAGCTTTTTTGCAGCCGAAGAACATTGCGCCACGTGCTTGAAATGCATGAGAGTAAAGGACTCATTATAAAAAAAGGTCGAACCCGCTACCTTTCTATGGAAGCTGCGCTTCTTACCCCTCTAGGCAAGATCGCTTTTATTGCAAATGGCAATGGAATGCCTTCCAATCCCACCTGGAACAAACTTTGGATCGCTCTGTCTCAGATGGCTGAAATTGAACACATTTCAACAAAACTTGTTTTGATTCCATACTCCGCAAATAAAGAAGATTGTCTGAATCTTCTTAAAGACCTGCCGGAAATCCTGATTTTAACGACAGTAGACAATCATTTCGTGAAAAAAGAAATTCATGAAATGTCCCAAAAAGTAATAATAACAACAGAAGAAGACTACAGAGGGATGTTCAGAAATATCATAACTATGGACAATTATGAAGCAGGTTTTCTTTGCGCGAAAAAACTAGCGGCGCACGGATACAAAAAACCTGCTATTATATGCAGTGAGTTAGTCGGCAATGAAAGCCCTTTGTACATTCCGTATAAAAAACGTTCATGCGGATTTTTGGACGGATGTCACAAATTTGGACTCGAAATAAATAAAAAATCAGAATTTTGGATTTCAGGAAAAAATTATAAACCGATTGTTAAAATAATTAAGGCGGCTATCGAAATCAATAAAAACGACTTTGACTCAGTCTTTCTTCATACAGACAGTAGAATTGATTTTCTCTATGAAGCTCTGATAGAAGAATCCCGGATTCCGAAAGACGTTGGGGTGGTTACGGTCAACAGTTTTGATTATGCTATAATGCACGATCCCCCGGTTTCCTCCGCCTCAAGCGCCACCAAGCAGCTCTGTGTTGAATTAATAAAACAAATAAAACGAATAATTGAAACAGGCGAAAAAACCATCGGGGAAATAATGGTAAAACCCGGCTTTCACAAAGGAGCCACATTAAAATGAATAGAACAAAATCTAAATTTACACTAATAGAATTGCTTGTGGTTATAGCAATCATAGCAATTCTGGCAAGCATGCTATTGCCAGCGTTGAAGCGAGCCAAGGAAACGGCTAAGGGAATATCATGCGCCAGCAATATGAAGCAACTCGGAAACGGATTTGCGATGTATAGCGGAGATTTCGAAGGGCATATAGCGCCCCCTTCTGACTACGGAACGGAGCTGCCTCTTTACGCAAACCAATACCACTGGGACTATTACATTGGCGTAAACTACCTTAATTATCCCATTACAGCATCGGGCTGGTGTCCTAGCCTTTCGGACTGGCAACTTTTTCGATGCCCTAACGACAACAAACCCAGGTATGCAAAATGGCAAAATCGCTCATACGCTGTTCCGTTTTCTCTCATCTACAACGGCACAGATGGAACCGGCTATAAGCTCAGCAAAATTCGAAAACCGTCTAGCACATATTTATTGGGCGAAGTTGACATTACAAACGCTAGTTTCCTTAATAATGCTGTTTGCGCCTCAGGGGGAAACTGCGAAGTTGTTCTGAATGATAGCAGTAAAATAGGTATTCCTCATTCATCGCGGGCCAATTTCTTATTTGTTGACGGTCATGTTGCTCGCAGAAAAAGTTGGAAACTCGGCACTTATTGGCAAATAAATAATTTTATAGAAGATTAATGCAAATAAATAATATAACTCCAGGAATACAACTATGAGAAAATCCCTTCAAAAAGTTCTCGTGACAACATCATTGCTGACACTGTCAAACATAGCCCTTTCAACAAAAATACTTTATGAAAAAAACGCCCCGAATTTAGGCATAAACGTCATCCCAAAAACAGAAAGCAAATGGAAAAGCAAAGTAATGCAATTCCCCCGCAAGTTCACCGACAAAGAGCGTATATGGATAGGCAACGATTTTTTTATGGATGAATTCGGAGAACCATGCGTTTTCAGCAAAGACTGGATAAATGAGCATGGTTATTTTGGGAACGGCAATTACAAAATAGAAGACGGTCAAATGCTATTCACAACAGGCAAAAAAGGTTTCTTTTTTGCATTCGGGCCTGAGCCGAATGACTTTTCAAAGCCCAGTTTGCGCTTCGGAACAACATGGGGCAAAAATATGAAAGACCGATACCGCATAGTTATGGAACTGGAACAAAACGCACCTGAAACAACATGGGAATTCGGCACATGCAATTTTCACAGGAATAACGGCCCTGTTAAGAAATTCAAGATAAAAGGCAAAGGCAAACAGACATTTGAAGAGGATATTGGATGCGTCCGCAATTTGCTGGATTCGCACGCCAGTCGCGGAATGTGCGGCTTTAAGTTTAAGTGCCTCACGCCAGGCGCGACAGTAAAAATAAAAAGCATCAAAATTGCCCCATCTTCAGCCATCGTGTATTTCCGCAAAAAATTCAATCTGGCGGGAAAACCAGTTATGGCTCACGCAACTTTTCAGTCTCCGGAAACATATGATCTTTATATAAACGGCAAAAAAGCCTCAAGCGGAACGCATATTTATTCTTGTGGAACAGTAAAAACTGTCAATCTTTTGCCTTACCTGAAAAAAGGCGAAAATATTATTGCATTTAAAAGAGAGTTTTTTTCCTGGAAAGGCGGCAAGCCTGAATGGCTTTTTGAGGGAATATGCATTGATCGCAAAGGCAAGATCACGCGTCTTCTTGGCGATAAATCCTGGAAATGCTCTCTGAAAGCCGGAAATGCCTGGATGAATTTAACTTACAACGACAAAGATTGGAAAGCCCCGAAACTTCACGATCAAGGCATAAGGCAAGTGACACTTAATCCAACATCCGACGGAAGACTGGGCTACACAGGAGTTGATCCGCGCCACATGGGCATGCTGGATGCGTCGCCATATAAAAATAAATATCCTGTTTTCAACAACAAAGGAACCGCAAAATTTGAGCTAAAGCTTCCCGCAGGAGTGAAAGACAAATACACTCCTCAACTTAAAATATACAAGGCCGGAACCAAAGAACTGGCTGAAACAGTCAAGGCGCCCAAAGCCGAAGCAAAGGGCAGCCTGAATTCTTATATCTTTGAGGTGAAAACAAAAGAAGTCGGCCCATATCGTTTGGAGTGGAGTCTTCTGGACAAGGCAGGAAAAGAAATTGAAAAACGCCAGAATGAACTTATTATTGTCGGCCCCATAAAACAGGACGAGATTGCGATTGCGGATTTTGAAAAAGAGTTCAACAAACGATTGAGGCTTGTGAGAAACATTGATTGCACAAAGCCTGTCGTCGATGAAAAAGAATTTATAGATCATGCCGGAATGTACAACCTGGCAAAGATAAACAAAGGAAAAGTGGTTTCCGCCAATGGAATGAGTTATCGTGAAACAGGGTCAAACACGTGGGACTATTTTGCGTACAGGCTCCATATTAAGGACAAAGGAAAACCTTATCTAATAGAAATCGTAGTTCCTGACAACAAAGACCGTTATATCTATTCAGGCATGGTCGAACAATTCCCAATAGGCTTCTGTAATAACTTCATAAACGCCTGCCGCGGGTGGTATTCCTCCACCGGAACAGCTTACACCGGAGTAAACAACCCGCTCTCATTCAGAAAAAAGAAAATACGTTACATCTATTACCCTTCAAGTCAGGCTGCGGCTGTTGTTGTAATGAGCGGGTTCAGCGGACATCCGGCGGCGGCCTGCGAAATAAACATCTACAAAATAGAGGGCGGCCTTCCTGCTCTGAAAGTTCCTGAGACAAATAGAATGTTCGGTTCTCACAACGAGCGCATGTCTGTAATGATTCATACTGCGGGGATGGCTGAACAACCCCTCATGGGTGACAAAAAGATTCGCGTGAATGGACATCGCGACGGATGGTTTCATTGGTATAAAACTATCGAAAGAAAGATTAAGCTGTTACGTTTTCAGGGACGCAATATGACAGTGGAAGGGGTTTATATGTACAGTAAAGGCGATTACCCTTCTCTTAAGCACAATTCAAATGTTTCAAATCAGGAACTTGACCCTCCGTTCCTTGCCTTGAAAATGTACAAACCAAACCGCATTAAATGTATGCTGGGAATAGAATATATGGCTTCTCCTCAACTCATGGTTTCAGGAATAGACACAGTAAGCGACCGAAAAATGTGGAAAGGAAAAAAAGGGCTCCACTTTGTGGACAGGCATGGTAGACAGCTTACAGGCCGCAACAAAAGTGGAATAAACTTTCTTCATCCCGCAATGGGCGATATGCTGTTGGATTGCATCTCTGAAATCTACAATCGTTATGACAAGGTCGGGAAAGTAAGCGGAATGTTCCTTGTTACAGGAAAGTGGTGGGCTCCTGGCTTTATAAGATGCAGTTATGGCGATCTGCAAAATATAGAAGTGGGATACGGCGATTACACTGTTGAGCTTTTCGAAAAAGAAACAGGCGTCAAGCTAAACATTGAGGACAAAGGGCTAAAGCGCTTTCAGAAACGCTATGAAAAACTTATGGGCGAGCTTCGTGCAATCTGGCTGCACTGGCGCGCAAAAAAAACAAAGGATTTCTTCGACACAATAGTCAAAACTATTCAGGGCGGAAAAGAAAAATGGCATTTGTATCTCTATCCCACCTTCGACATTAAAAAAGGCAGCCCGTTCCTGACAAAAGACGGGACGCGGGAAGAGCGCGACAAATATATGGAACGACGCTACAATGAAAGCGGACTGCCCCTGAACTTGTACAAAGGCGACAAAAACATTACAGTTGCCTCAAGCCTCGTAAGTTGGGCAAAATACCGTTCCCCTGACTCCAACCACCTCTACGCTCACGGCTGGAACACAAACGCAGGCTCAAAGAAGATAATCAAAGATTTCGGAGCCATTTATTTTCAGAACAACAACGGCCTTGACGAAGTGGACAGCCCGGCAGGCGCGGCGAAGGAATGGATATGGAACCAAACGAGCAGAGGCGTTTTCACCGTCCGCGGCATCGAAGAAAATTGCATGAAGGAATTCGTAAACGTCATAAGCGACAGCATTCCGAATGTCATATTCTACTGCTGGCTGGACTGCAACATGGAAATAGGATTCGGCGCGCAACTGAGACGCTTCTGCAAGTCATTCTATGTGACCCCGGAAGTTGATTTTGTGTCGCTCCCATCTGAAAGCGCAAAGGGAATCATAGCGCAGATCGCAGACTATAAGGGGCAAAAATACCTGCGCCTTGTGAACAACACACCCTTTCCCCTCAAGGGAAGCATAAAAGCAGACGCGTCCTCAGTGCGCGACCTAGTCTATGACCGCGACCTTGAAAGCGGATTTTTCAGCGGCGGAAAATATGCCCTGGAAATGTTGCCTAACGACATCCGCATAATAGCTCTCAAAGATTGCAAAGACAAAATAGAATGCGATTTCGCAATGCCCGAAAAAGAGGCTGAAAAGATAATAAAACTGGCTGAATACGTTTTAAAAGAAGAAGGATGTCTTAAAAGATGCCCCGGCGATATGGTCGTAAAAGTATTCAAAGAACTGAAAAATAAAGACGCTGTTGCATTGCATGGCTTGCTTCAGGACTTTGAGCTGGCCTCCAATATACAAGGCGTCAAAAATGACCAGAAATTCATGGAAAGCCAGAAAAAGCTTGAAGCGGATCTCAAAAAAGACAGGGCTCGAATAATCTGCGCATCGCCTAATGAGTACATAGACAAAAAAGGCAATCGCTGGCTGGCAGATCAACTCTACACCGGATGCGGAGCATACGGCAACATTGGAGCGTCTTTCGCAGACAGAGGAACTCTGCCGATAGAAGGAACAGACTTGGACAGAATGTACCAGACAGAAGCATACGGCGGACATGTGATTTACAAAATCCCTGTCCCAAAAGGGAAGTACAATGTCTACATCCATTTTGCGGAAACATACGTCAAAAACAAACGCCCGGGCTGTCGCCAAATATCCGTCAAGACGGAACATATAACGCATCCTGACAAAATTGACCCATTTTCGCTTGCGGGAGGATGGGCCAAGCCATATGTTATGGAAGTAAAAGACCTCCCCGTGTATGATGGAACAATCGACATTGAAATGACTGGCGGAGTTGGAGTAAATGGAATCGAAGTTGAAAGGGTTAAATAATGACATTGCGCCCAGCTCTGACATTAGCAATAATGCTCGCGTGGCTTATGCCGCGCGGCCTTGCCGAAGAAGCCTTCAAAGACAACGGCAAATGGGGGACAGTCAAAGCCGACTCATACGATGCCACCCTGTTTAAGAATGGACAATTCGAAGTTGACGTAAAGGATTCCTTAAAATTCAAAGCCAGCTTTATTCAGAGATGGAAACATTATCAGCATTTCCCGCAAATTAATTTTTTGCGCGCAAGCCTGAAAAATAATGACAACAAAACAATCGAAGCAACATATAAATATCTCTGGAATGGCGGCACAGTGGAAGAGACTCTGAAATTCGACTGCCGCTCAATATCCGTGTCTTATTCCTTCCAGCCATGGGCCGAAAAAGAAACAAGAAATTTCACCTGCCTGTTAACCATGAGAACTCCAGAGAAAAAAGGAATAGAGCTTGTAGGGATGGAGCGCAAAGGCTCGGATGGAGCTCTTGATAATCTTGGCAAATGGAAGCAAATGCGCTCTTATTTTAGAATGGCGTCAGTTCGTAACGCCGGGCCTTATGTGGTTGATTTCATATCGGAAGGAAAAGCATGGATAAACATATGGAAGTATCCGAATATGGCCGTAATCAAGAACGCAAAGAAACGGATGTGGGATAACACTGTTTACCAAAAGGACGAAATATACAAAGTTGAATACCTTATATATATTTCCAAAAGCAATGACAAAACCATTGAGTCCTCACCCATAAAGTTCAAATCAGAAATGTAGAATAGGATAATCAATGGCAAAAATTATATGCATTATCGCTCTGTGCCTTGCAGGAACATTGCTTATAGCCAACGACAGCATTGTCGCTCATTATGACTTTAGAGAAGGGACGGGAACAACCCTGAAAGACAAAAGCGGCAACGGCTTGGACTGTAAAATATTAAACGGAAAATGGGTCAATGCTGAATATGGCAGCGCCATAAGATTCAACGGCATGAATACAGGCGCGCGCGGCTCAGGCAGCTCAAAACTGGACATGGGCAAAGGGGACTTCACAACATGCGTTTTCCTGAAAATTTCCCAAGCGACAAAATGCTTCAGAATACTGGAAAAAGGCGCTGGCAACGGAAGCAACGGCTATCGCTTTTATTTCCGGGATAAACTTGGAATGATAATGGGCCCGGCAAGGCCAGCCCGCTACATAGTGGCGCGCGGAAACGGCGGGTTCAGAAACCGTCCTGTCAACGATGGGAAATGGCATTTCATTTCCTGCGTTTTTGACCGAAAAGGGAATATGCGCCTTTACGTGGACGGCGAACCATCCGGCAAGGCAAAAGACATCAAAAATTTAAAAGGCTTACCTGTTGCCAGCAACGCTGGATTTCTTATATATATGGGAACTGACGCAAAAAGTTCCTGCATAATCTCAGACATAGCAATTTATAAAAAAGCATTGACTGAACTTCAAATAAAAGAGAAACACGCAGAAATTCTGCAAAAAAGTTCCCTAAAAAATAAATAAAAGTTTTATATAAAACAGGAAAACAACAAAAATGAGACGAACAAAAATTTTAGCTCTGACATTAACAGCAATAACAATGGCAAGCTCAATGGCCACAGAGATTATTTATGACAAAAAAGCTCCCGGCTGGGGAATAAAAACTTTTCCATTAGAAGAGCAAACATGGCGCAGCAAAATAATGACATGGCCCGGAAAAGCAACGCCAAAGGACTGGAGCTGGGTAGGTCCCGATTTTTTCAAAAGCGAATATGGAAAGCCTTTGGTCTTCAACAAAGAAACAATAAAGGATTTTGACATATATTATGGCAAAGGCAAACACGAAATAAAAGATGGAAATCTGATATTTGCCAGCGGCAAAAAAGGCTTTTATTTTGGATTTGGCGGAATCCCAAATGACAAAAGCAGGCCAGGCAACCAGTTCGGAGCCTCATGGGGCAAGCATATGAAAGACCGCTATCGCATGAAAATGGTCATGGAGCAAAATGCAGATGAAACAACATGGACATTCTGCTATGCGGGACATGACAAGCACGAAGGCTTTAAAAAATTTAAAATAAAAGGCAAAGGCAAGCATGTGTATGAAGTTGACCTGGGATTCGTTAGAAATCTTAAATGTTTCAGGGGCCGCACCGGGCTTAAATTCACGTGCAACACACCGGGCGCAACCGTAAAGATCAAAAGCATTAAGATTGCCCCATCGTCGGCATGCGTATATTTTAGAAAAAAATTCACTCTGCCTGAAAAGCCTATTCTTGCCCACGCCACTTTCCAAACATCCGAAGTTTATGAACTTTACGTAAACGGCCAGATGGTCAGCGAAGGAAACCGCGTATATCCGGCTGGCAACTTCACGACCATAAACCTTGAGCCGTATTTGAAGAAAGGCGAAAATGTTATCGCATTCAGTCGCGAATTCATCTACTGGATAACCGGAACCCCACACTGGCTTTGTGAAGGCGTGGCTGTGGACAAAACTGGGGGAATCACCAGACTTCTTGGCGACAAATCATGGAAATGCGCAATCAAGGCCGGCAGGGATTGGATGAACGCGGCCTACAATGACTCAAAATGGAAAACCCCCAAATTGAGCGATTACTATAAAACCTTTTTTGACTACAAAACAAAAGTTGCGTTTGGATTTAACCCAAAGCACATGGGAATGCTAGACGCGAAA
>Ga0075121_1000889_pt1 | contig 19656 bp, 20 predicted proteins | sample AntAceMetag02UKG_FD_69793 | JGI IMG/M metagenome (GOLD analysis project Ga0075121, IMG submission 69793) | Saline lake microbial communities from Ace Lake, Antarctica - Antarctic Ace Lake Metagenome 02UKG | ecosystem: Environmental > Aquatic > Non-marine Saline and Alkaline > Saline | place... | reverse complement strand
TACTGCGGCGGCCACGGTGCAATCGGTACTTAAGCGCCTCCATAACAACCAGATTTTCAAAGAGATTGCCACGTAAGGGATCCCGGCTGACAAATATCCCGCTCCACATAGATTTCGATATAGGCGGCCAAGGCCTGAGTCGGCGATAACCCTTCACGCCAGATGCGAGGGTAGAAACCCGTGAGCATTAGTCCGCTGAGACTGACGTCCTCTTGATGGGGGACGAGCTCTTCGATGGAAAACGGCAATAATTTAAGGAGAGCCGTGCGTCCGGCCAAAGACTGATTGATCGCAGTGGCGACCTCAGATTGCTGGCTGCCGGTGAGGATTTTTTATGTAAAATGCAATTTATAATTTAAACATGCATAAAAATAGAGGCGACGTGTGAATGATTGGGGTGTAATCGGCCGTCCGAGAAGCACCGGTTAAAACCAGCCACCCCGCCATCGCCTTTGATCAGAATCGTTCCCTGACGCCTGTGCTGACAGACCCTGTATTCATCTAATCATCCGCAAGGATCCCGTCAGGATAACCCTTTGTATTTCCGAACGTTGAGAGCTTTCCATTGGAGGAGTGGCTGCTGCCCAATGCGTTTTTGAAGGATTTCATCGGCGGTCAAAATCGTCGGATCGATTTCGCCCTTATCGAGCAGCAAATCCAGGAATTCCCGTTCAGCATCATTGAAAGACAGCACCCTCCCGAGCCTTTCCCGGCACTCTCTAACAAGACGCGACCCGAATTTTGCTGGTGAACCTTGTTCCTGTATTGCACGAGTGTCAAGAGTGGGAATGAGTAACCTCGTCAATTCCGCTGGATCGAAATCCACGTCTTCGATTGAAATGGTCCTCCAGTCCTTGCGATTCATCCCGCCGTAAACAACGAATGCTATGCGGAGCCGGTCGCGTTCGAGATCGTCCATATCGAGAATCCGGTGACAATCGAACAAATCCCTCGCTTGCCCTCGCGCAAGTAAGGCAGCGAGCTTGCCGGCCGCCAGTTCGTGCAGGTCGAGGACCGGGATACTCTTGGCTTTGAAATCCCCGAGCGGATGAGAATCAACGAGTTGAATATCCCACAATGGCTGTCTGAACATGAAGTTCAGATCAACTTCGAGGTTTCTTGATTGTCCCGTGAAACCCTGGTAGGAAAGCCGCCATTTCCCGCCCGCGTGTTCGTCCGGCACCCTCTTGGTGGTAAACCCTTCTCGGGAAAAAACCGCCTGGGCGGCCTGCTCAAAATTGGGTCTGTCCATCAGCATTCCCTCGCGATCCAGAATCCCGATGTAATTGAGATCGATATCCACGGACAATCTGGGAAGGTCGAGTATAAACATGTTTAAGGCGGTGCCGCCCTTCAAGACCCATTTCCCCTTGAGAAATGGGTGCGAGTTCAAGGCATCCAGCAGACCCAGCAGGTGGAGCACCTTCTCAACCATCTCCGCCGCAAAACCTGCGAATTCGGCTACCGGCATTATTTCCGACGATGAAAAGATCACAGCACTTCCCCCCAGGACTTGTTCAGGATTTCTACCGGAATCAGCAGGTTCCAGCCCTTAACCCACTGGCAGCCCTTGCGCTTACCGCGTATGAAATAATGAGGCTGCCGGGGGCGCATCTTTCGCAATGGATTCAAGTGTGTATCTTCAACCATCAAGATTTCTTTGTGCTGCTCCAGAAAGAAACCAACCTTTGCGGCGGTGGTCGCATTCTCCAATAGAAAAACGTACTCGATGACCTGATCGAGATCGAAGAACTCCACCGATTCCAGGGACCGCCATATCTCTTCCCAACTTCCGGTCAGGTTCGGCCGGTCCAGCACGTCAACAAAGGTTCTTTCAAGACTGGTTACCCTAAGTTCCACCCCAGACCGTTTATGGCTGGTGACGCCAAACATCTCCTTACCCTTTGCGCTGAGAGGATGAGGTACGGGAGCGCGCACAAATTCATAAGCCTGAAACGTAAGCGGTAGTGTTTTGCTCGTGGATACGTAGTAAAACCTCGTATAGACCGAGTAGGCTTTTCCATGAAATTCCAAGGCTGTGTGGTATGCGAGAACCGCGTCCGCGGTCATCTTGGCCGCCACGAGATAGGGATCAACCGGGCTTGATGCCGAATCGCCGCCCAATGGACCTGATGCATATAGCCCGCGACGAACAGGTATTATCCGTCCCTGTTTGCGGTAGTAGGTCAGGAGCGACTTGCGCGTGTTCGGGTTGCCGGACCCTCTGGCAGACAGGAAGCGGTCCAGTTCGTCCAGCGTGAACACGGCGTGCTGCAACAGAAATTCATTCAGTTTCATTGGCTGATCCATTTGACACATCTCCAACATAGTAGCAATAATATTAGCTCTATCTCGGATGCATGTCAAGATATTCCCAAAATATTTTGACGAAAAGGCAAGATAGGGTTGAAACAATTACTACTTTCTCGTCCATGTGTCATACACCAAGCAATCCGCCAAACCGACCCTTCTTTCTTGCCTTCGGTAGATAATCTAAAACATGGCGGTACCATCGACCGTAAAGGGCGGCATCGGGACATCCTCCGGGCTGAAAGGGCGACAGGGCAACTTATCCTGTTGGAATCAAAGGAAAACCATCGATTGCCGGGAAGGCGGGGGAAATGCTGTGGGAAAATCAAGCAAAATGGGTGTCGGAATGTTTTACAATTTAATGCGGGATATTGTTGCGCTCATGGTATTGACGCAGGCGGGGCAAGGGCCGACGCCATATGAAATTAACCACGGAATACTCGGACCACACGGAAATTTTAAAAAACAATTCTCTCAATTTGTGCTTTCGGGTAATGCCCGAAGTTGACCCGAAAAACCGGTTTAAGGCCGGTTGCTTTCAAAATGTTATAGACATGAGCACGGTGTTCATTTGCAGATCCTTTGCGGCTTTGACTTCATCTTCCGTGTATTCTGTGTATTCCGTGGTTTAATAAAAAATCCAACCAAGACCAATTTACGATGCTCCGTAAAATAGTCTTGACCAATTTACGATACGCCGTAAAACAGTCTTGACTTTCAGCTTGTCATTAAATAATAATGACAGCATGGAAAGATCTTATTCTTCAGTTCTTACCGAACATTTAGGGCAATATCGGCAGATGGTATTTGTTGTCGGGCCGAGACAGGTAGGGAAAACGACCTTGTGCACCGATTTGGCTCAGGAGTATCACTATTTCAATTGGGACAACCAGGACCATCGTGCGCTGATCATCGAAGGACCAAACAGGATTGGTGAAGAAATCGGCGTGAAAGAGTTGCAGGAAAAGCACCGAATCGTTATTTTTGATGAAATTCACAAGTATTCAAAATGGAAGGATTTTCTCAAAGGTTTTTTTGATGTCTATAGCCCGGGCGTGAGAATCATCGTAACTGGAAGCTCCAGACTGGATGTCTTTAAAAAGGGTGGCGATAGTCTTATGGGCCGATATTTCCTGTATCATCTTCATCCCATCTCAGTGGGAGAAATTATAGGAGCCCGCCTTGCTGAAAAGGAGATACAAATTCCCGGGCCGATAGACCCGCAGGCGTTTGATTCCTTATATACTTTTGGTGGTTTTCCCGAACCGTTTCTGAAGGCGAACCTAAGATTTTCAAACAGATGGAAACGTCTCAGGCAGCAGCAACTATTTACTGAAGATATCAGAGATCTTACGCGAGTCCAGGAAGTACGGCAAATTGAATTATTGGCAGAGACGCTTAAATATCAAACCGGCCAAATGATTAATTATTCCAATCTTGCGAAAAAAATCAGAGTTTCAGTGGATACCATACGCCGCTGGATAAAGGTTTTGGAATCGCTATATTATTGTTTTACCATACAGCCCTGGTCTAAAAATGTGTCACGGTCTTTGCTTAAACAGCCCAAAATTTACCTTTGGGACTGGTCTCTCCTTGCGGATGCCGGTGCAAAGCCGGAAAACTTTGTCGCATCCCACTTATTGAAAGCCGTCCACTGGTGGACCGATAACGGGTTGGGAGAATATGGTCTCCATTTCCTCCGTGATAAGGAAAAGCGTGAGGTGGATTTTCTTGTCACTCGAAATCAAGAACCCTGGTTTATGGTAGAGGTAAAAACAGATGGTGGAAAATCAATAAGCAGGAATCTGTATCATTTCCAAAAACAAATCAGTGCGACGTATGCCTTTCAGGCATCTTTTTCATTAGACTATGTTAACGCGAATTGTTTTTCAACAAAACAACCCACCATTGTTCCCGTAAAAACATTGTTATCTCAGTTGGTTTGAGGGTAGATGCAGGGGTAACCCGGCACACAGGGCAAAGGCCGAAGAAAAGTTAACCACGGAATACACGGACCACACGGAAACGATCATAAAACGATCCTCTCAATTTGGGCTTTCGGGTAATGCCCGAAGTTGACCAGGAAAGCCGGTTTAAGGCTGGTTGCTTTCAAATGGTTATAGACCTGAGCACGGTATTCATTTGCCAGTCCTTTTGTGGCTTTGATTTCATATTCCGTGTATTCTGTGTATTCCGTGGTTAATTTATAACCGATAGATACTTTACATCAAATATTCGGATAAAGGCGCTATGTGCTTGACTTAGTTTCGTACTTAGTTTATATTGTGTATACTTAATGCAGGCCAGATGTATACGAGCAAAAAGGAGATTGACGGGTATGTTGACAGTAAATACACACGAAGCCAAAACCCAATTATCCCGTTTATTAGCCAGGGTTAACCATGGCGAAGAAATCGTTATTGCGAGATCGGGTAGACCGATTGCCAAGCTGATTCCGATTAAACAGAATATTGCCAAACGCAAGCCGGGTATCGATAAAGGTAAAGCCTGGATTGCTGATGATTTTGATGCAGGCCTACCGAAAACACTGCAATCATTTTTTGAATAAATTATGCATAATTCTTCAGATTATCTGATTGATACGCACTGTTGGCTGTGGTGGCATATTGAGCCCGATCGACTCGCCAATCGGACCATTGAGCTCATTGAAAATGCAGAAACCGTGATTTTCTTTTCCGTTGCCAGTGCCTGGGAGATTGTTATTAAGTACAATTTAAAAAAGCTCAGGTTGCCTTTACCGCCTTCCCTTTATATAACCAAGCGTCTTGAAATAAGTTACATGGACGTTATACCGGTACATCTTGCCCATGTTCTGCAGGTTGAAAAACTGCCGGATTATCATAAAGATCCATTTGACAGGCTATTAATTGCCCAGGCGGTAACAGAAAATTTAACCGTCATTACCTGTGATCATCAATTCCGACAATACGATATTGAGATAATGGATGGCTGAGATTAACCACGGAATACTCGGACCACACGGAAATTTTAAAAAACAATTCTCTCAATTTGTGCTTTCGGGTGATGGCCGAAGTTGACCAGGAAAGCCAGTTTAAGGCGGGTTGCTTTCAAATAGTTATAGACCTGAGCACGATGTTCATTTGCCAGTTCCTTTGCGGCTTTGATTTCATCTTCCGAGTATTCTGTGTATTCCGTGGTTTAATAAAAAAAAATAGCACCACGCCTCACTGATTTTCCATTTCTGCCAGCAGCAAATGAATCTCCCTGGCTGGTCGCACAACAATATCCTGACGGCGTTGCCGTTCTGCCCCGCCATAGAGCAGACCTGCTCCCAAGGGAAGATCAAAGACCTTGGCAACAGCTCGTAATCCCTTAAAATAATTTCTGTTCAGCGTCATTCCGGCCTTGATTTTCAATGTAAAAAGTCAGGACCATAATTGAGGAGCAAATCCACCTCATTACCATTACTGTCGCGATAAAAATGAAGGTTACTGCGGCGGCCACGGTGCAATCGGTACTTAAGCGCCTCCATAACAACCAGATTTTCAAAGAGATTGCCACGTAAGGGATCCCAGCTGACAAATATCCCGCTCCACATAGGTTTCGATATAGGCGGCCAGGGCCTGAGTCGGTGATAACCCTTCACGCCAAATGCGAGGGTAGAAACCCGTGAGCAATAGTCCGTTGAGACTGACGTCCTCTTGATGGAGGCCGAGCTCTTCGATGGAAAACGGCAATAATTTAAGGAGAGCCGTGCGTCCGGCCAGAGACTGATTGATCGCAGTGGCGACCTCAAATTGCTGGCTGCCGGTGAGGATTTTTTATGTAAAATGCAATTTATAATTTAAATATGCATAAAAATAGAACCAACCACGGAATACACGGACCACACGGAAACGATCATAAAACAATTCTCTCAATTTGTGCTTTCGGGTAATGGCCGAAGTTGACCAAAAAAGCCAGTTTAAGGTCGGTTGCTCTCAAATAGTTATAGACCTGAGCACGGTGTTCATTCGCCAGTTCCTTTACCGCTTTGATTTCAACAATGATTTTCTTGTAACAGATTAAGTCCGGCATGTAGGTCTGGTTCAGAAATTCATCCTTGTAGGTCAATCGTAATTTTGGTTGAGTGATAAAGGGAATTTCGGTTCGGCTCAATTCCCTTTCCATGCATTCCTGATATACCGCTTCAAGAAAGCCACATCCCATATGGCGGTATACCTCGAAGACGACACCCCGTATCTGGTAACTCTCTTTCTCGTATTTTAAATTACCCATCTTTTTTTCCGTGTATTCAGTGTATTCCGTGGTTAAATCTTTTACCAAAACATCCAGTTCCCGGTGACCAATACATAAATCCCCAACCCAAAGTTAGTGACCCCGTGGGCCAGGATGACCCCCTTCAGTTTCTTCTGACGGATCAACAAAACGCCATAAAGAACCCCGGCAATAATTCCCACAACCACCCGGTGGTGTTCAAGACCGAACAAAATGGCCACGCCCAGGAAAGAAAACCAGGCAAAGGCTCCCATGGGCACCGATCGAAAATCCGGGTTGATCAGATAGCGCATCAAAAAGGAGCGCCAGAACAGCTCTTCCATCACCGGCACAACCACGGCCGCGCCAATCAGACGCACGGCAATCAACCCCTTTACAGCCCCTCCGGGCCAGCCAAAGGCATGAGGATTAAAACCTGAACTTTGGCCGAACTCAAGCAGATATCCATCCGGCACAATCCAGATGACCAGCACCAGGAGGCCGCAAAAGACGGCCGTCAGCCACTCACCAATTGTAAGACCGGAGGAAACGTCTGCCGCATACTTTTGCCGCCAGAACCAGAGCAGAGCACCGACAATGAGGGTCTTGGCGATATAGAGAAAGGGGCTCAAGGCGGGAAAAAGCCCTGCCGGTGCGGTCAACAATAAAAACAGGACAAACGGGAAAACATATGGCAGCCAGGGTTTTCCCAATAACTGCCCGATGCGGAATTTATAAATTTGAATTGCGGAAATTTTTACGTCCGCAGCTTGCTGAATTTTCATATTTTTATGCCGTGTTTATTAAAAAGATCGTGCAAAGTGGGGCGGCTGATCTCGAGGAGTTTTGCGGCCCGGCTGATGTTGTTCCCGGTCAGTGCCAGGGCCCGGCGAACGGCAGTTTTCTCTGCTGTATCCCGCGCCTCTTTCAAAGTAGATAATTTTTCCGCTGCCGAATCCACGGGTGCATCTTCAAGACCCATATCTGATGGATGAATCATTTTGCCGGTAGTGGTGCCCAGGGCCCGGCGGATTCGATTCTGGAGTTCACGGACATTACCCGGCCAGGCATGGGCCGTCAGGGCGGCAATGGCGGTCGGCGAAAAAGATTTTCGCCCGCAGTGCAGATTTTGGGATTCCGTCAACAGAAAATGATGGGCCAGCACCAGGATGTCTTCCGGTCGCCGGCGTAAACCGGGAATCCTCAACGGGATGACATTCAGACGATAAAAAAGGTCTTGGCGAAAAGCCCCCTGCTTGACCGCATCCTCAATATTAACATTTGTGGCCGCAATGATCCGCACATCCAGGGTAATCGTCCGGATTCCGCCAAGCCGTTCAATGGTGCCTTCCTGGAGGCACCGCAGGATTTTTACCTGCAGGGCCAGGGGCAGTTCACCAATCTCGTCTAAAAAAATCGTGCCCTGATCGGCCTGCTCACATTTTCCGATCACCCGCCCGCCAGCTCCGGTGAAAGCGCCCCTCTCATGACCGAACAACTCATTTTCCAACAAGTTTTCCGGAATTGAGCTGCAATTTATAATGACCAGCGGTTTTGAGGCCCGGTCACTCAGGGTGTGCACGGCCCGGGCCGCCATCTCCTTGCCGGTTCCCGTATCTCCGGTGATCAGCACCGGATAGTCGGTCTCACTGACTTGTTTAATGCGCTTGAATACGTCAACCATGACCGAAGAGACACCGATCATGCCACACAACGAACCACTTTGACTGGTTTGCCGCTGGAGCCTGCGGTTGGCCTCTTCCAGTTCCTGAATTTTAAAAGTACGGGACAGAATGATACTTAACAGCTTCAAATCAATGGGTTTGGGGCAAAAATCGGCGGCCCCGAGGGCAACGGCCCTGACCGCGTTTTCCGCCTCGGCATTACCGGTGATGACGATTACCCGGGTATGCGGCGCAAGGGAAGATATCTCTTCGAGGAGTTCAAAGCCCTGCCGGGGAGTGTCCGGATAGGGCGGCAGGCCAAGGTCAAGGGTGGCTACCGGAAAAACGCCGGAGGCAAGAAATTTTCTTGCCTGAGCCACATCATTGGCAATGGTTATGTCATATTCCTTACCCAGACCCCATTTGAGCTGTTTGGCTACCGAATTTTCATCTTCAATCACAAGAAGCTTTTTTTTCACCATCATACACCATCCAGTTGGCATCAGGGACGAAACAAACAAAATTGCAGCAGGGTTTATCTTTTATTCAAGGCGCCGTGAAGATCGCATAGGTTAAAATAACTTTCATCTTTTCCGGCATGTGTCAAGTGTTGATGAATTTTCGGAAAAGCTGCAAGGAAACACCGAGATCAAAAAAATCGGGTGATCCAGAGATAGAGACTGTTTCCCGGGCGGGTAAACAGATCTGTGGCAGGGACCCGAATTTTGCCGAATTCGGTATTTTCCCCGCCATAGCAAAAAGCGCCGCCCAGTGTTATATCCATATTATCGGCGCAGTTCCAGATCACTCTCGGCTGGATAAGTCCGGACGGGTCTTCAATGTTGTTGATGAGGGTCAGATATGCATTGAAAAGGGGTGGAGTTCGATATTCATGTGCGCGCTGAGATATTTGGAGCCCATGGAATGGATGTCACCGGCGGCCATCCGCTCATAAATATCCGGGTCAAAATAGATGCGGGTATACTCATGGGAGCCAACGCCTGAATAATAAAATTCCAGAAAGCCGTAGCAATTTTTATCTCCGCCCGATACGGTGTAGAGCGTATCCGACTTTGCAAGATAATTATTGGAAAAATCCGACCCCATCCAGGCCTGGGACATCATGAACGGCGGAAGCTTGATCACCCGATTTATCCTGGGGTTGTATATCCACATCTTTTCCCCTTTCTTCAAAGTCCCGTTTCCCTTGTCCTTTGCCGGGGGAAAAATAGTAAAAAGACTTTCTTTTTCTCCTTTTGTCCAGGCTTTTATGGAAACCTTCCGCTCCCAGAATGGCCTGTGAATCGTCATATCCACAACCGATACGGAATATTTTCCCCTCAGGTAGTTAAAGGCATCCTGCACAAGCTTTGCAGGATCAGGGTTTGAAATCTCTTCGCAGGTTACCGAAGCTGCTGAAAAGAAAAATCCTAAAAAAAACAAAGAAAGTTGCGAATCTTTCATGTAACATCTATAATTTCTTGACAATTACGAAATATAAAAGTAAATTCGAATTTTATTGATTATTTTAAACTTGTTTACACCCAATATTTTTATGAGGAGTACCGCATTTATGACTCTTACAAAAGCTCAAATCATCGATGGTATCCAAAATCAGATCGGATTTACAAAAAGCCAGTCAACCGATACGGTCGAAATGCTTCTGGAAATTATTAAACACACCCTTGAAGCAGGAGACGATATACTGGTAAGCGGGTTCGGTAAATTCTGTGTTCATGAAAAACAAAAACGCCGCGGCCGGAATCCGGCTACCGGTGATGATATGATGCTGGCTCCGCGTAAGGTTGTTACCTTCAAATGTTCCGGGAAATTACGGGATAGAATCAACAAAGGCGTATGATTGGCAACCAGGCCGCCACACAAGACGACCTGCCGTTGGTTTACGCTCATGGGATTTATCTTTGCGTCCTGGTTGGGTCTGCGGCGAAAACAACCTGATATCAAAGTTGTGCCGGTTGGATTAACCGAACAGGTCTCAAAATTTCGAGATACGCTTTAAAAGGAAAAATCAGGACAAAATACGGCAGGATTACATCTTGGATAAAAACGATTTGATTTGAGTGATCTGCTCAGGCGCTGTTTCATCAAATTTCACGCCAATTCCATCCGGGACATCTCTTACAATTTTACCATTTACCTTAAAATGGTGCTGATTGTCCGGTGTCATAAATGTCATGGCTATTTTCTGCCCCGCCAACAACGGTTGTTTGGTTTCAATAAACACACCCCCCACGCTGATGTCCCTGATAAAATCTCGGAAGCAATTATCATAAGAGACGTAATCAACCGGCAGTAGAATGTCTTCCCGGGAATGCCGCCGCTGTTCATTTTCTACTGTTTTTTCCGACTTTTCTTTTTCCAGAGCATCTAAAAGTTCACCCTGCCGTATGGGAGGTAAATTCTTTATAACATCGATCAATCTCTTGGTAACGTCGTTCTGCCCGGGTATTGATTTGAAATCATCCATCTTGTTTTCCTTAATTTCAGATCAGCATGAGATTAAATGATATCGTAATAATAAAAATATGTCAATAAAATAAGGTAAGTAGGGAAAAGCGATATTTTTTTCGATAATAATGATGGGCGAAGTTAGAACCGGGCCCACTCTTTTTTTTATAATCTATCCGTAATAAATTGCACCATTTCAGCCTGATACCGCGTCACTTTTTTAAACTTTACCGCAATTCCAAGGGGTTCGGATCTTACGATTTCTCCAAAAATTTTAAAATGGTGCTGAGAATTGGGGACATTCAGGGTCAGTGTTACGGTTTGCCCGTCGGAAAACGATTCACGGGTTTCAATAAATACACCGCCAACGCTCAGATTTTGAACAAAATCCCTGAAGGCCCTGTCCGCCGATGAATAATCAATGGGCACCAGACAGGGTTTACGGCTAAACTCCCGCTTCTCTTCTGATTCCCATTTCCGTAAGATTGATAATAGCCTTTTTTGTTTATCTTCCGAAAGGTTTTTTATCGAATCAATCAATTGACCAATGATACTGCTATAATCGGAATTCATCTCCAGGCTTGCATTGCTTTCTGGTTGCATGACCCGGCCTGAAAAATCAGGGTGTGAAACAACCGTTCCGTCCCTTTGTTCCCCTCCTGGGATCTGATTTTCTTTCACCACCGATTTTGCTTTTTCACCCTGGCTGGGCTGTATTTTTAATTCCAGGGCACACTCGGCGATAATATCCGCAGTTATCTGCCGGACGCCCTTGACATATCCCGTGAGCAGGGCATGATCACATATGATATTTATCAGGCGTGGGTATCCCTCTGAAAACAGGTGTATTTCACGAAGGGAATCGATATCAAAGATAGATTCTTGAGATCCTGCTGTTTTCAGCCGATACCGGACATATGCTCCGCTTTCACTTTCCGTCAGAGGATCGATATTATAATTTATTGTGATCCGCTGTCGTAGTGCCCTGTTTTTATTTTCCAGTAATGTATCATTGAATTCATCCTGGCCCACAAAAAAAATATTCAACAACTTTGTGTTCTGGGCCTCTATGTTGGACAAAACCCGTATCTCATCAAGCTGCTCATGATTCAGGCGCTGAGCCTCATCGATAATCAACAGAACTTTTCTATCGTTTTTGTAATTATCGATGAGAAATTTTCTAAATTTGATCAAAAACTCGCCCTTGCTCTTAAAACTCTGATCCATGTTTAAAGAAACCGCTATATATTGCAGGAAATCAAATAATTCCAAATCAGGATCCGGAACCATGGCCACCAATGTATTTGCCCTGAGGCTGTTCACCAGGCCATGGACAAGAGTAGTTTTGCCGGTACCTACATCCCCGGTAAGCAGAAGAAATCCACGGTTGTCCAAAATTCCATATTTAAGTACTGCCAGCGCTTCTTTATGCTTCTCACCCATCCACAAAAATGCCGGATCGGTATTGATCTGAAACGGTTTTCGTTTCAGGTTATAATGAGCTAAATACATGCAACTCCTTTTTTTCAAAGGTTATCCAGAAAAGTAAGATCTCCGGCCTGGCTGTTTTTCGTTCCTATGGAGAGGATCTCGATCTTCCCTTTTATATTTCGAAAATAAAGTCTGCCCTTGTATGCAAACAAGACTTCCAGCACTGTCACACGGCTTTTCTTGCTGAAAACTTTACGTTTTATCAAAACCTGCTGCGAGTCATAATTCAGTTGATGAATAATTTCTTCGCTCTTGATTTGCAGGTCATCCGATAAAGCCATGAAACCGCTGATGGCCCGGTCATGGACAATTGTATTTTTATAGAGAACGGAAAACTTTTTTTTGATCTTCTTTCTGTCTTTCCCGGTCTTTGGAGTATCCGCTCTTTTATCCTGCTCAAAAGATTTGATTTTTTTTTGCAGTTCATCCTGAAAGGCAATATTTTTTGTAATTTTTTCTTCAAGTTTGACGATCTCTTCTATAAAATCATCTTCATTTTTGCCGACTTTGGATTTTGTGTCTTCAAGTTGTTTTCGGGTCTTTTTAATTTCGCATACCAGCTCTTCCCGGTTTTGTGTTAAAGAAAATAACTTCTGTGATCGGCTTTTCTCCATTGCAACCAGATTATCGATATTTTCACGCTGCCAGTGTTCTTCGGCCATAAATCTGCGGACTCCGGTTCTATAATAAAAATAAAGTCCCAGCAAAAAAACAAAGCTGTATCCCCCCAGTATCAAATTGGAAATCAGCGTGTTGTGTTGAAACGTTACATCGACGTTTACATTCAGGCCTTCCTGCAGTATCCGATAATTTTCAGCAGCAATCCGCATTGAGTCAGAGTCTGCAATTGGATTCTCACCGGCATTACTATATGTCGGGTAAACAATCCGACCATTGTCGGTACCAACCGTCACATTTACAATCACACCCCATGCCATCAGGGTTTTGCTCCGAAGGTATGCATCGATATTTTCGTTAATGACCTGCCCGAGCAAAGCACTGCCGGCAAACAGAGGATCCGTATCGCCGATATAAATTTCTTCTATTGCCTTTGAATATTTCCGGGATAAATGATTTTCCAGATATTGGATAGACAGAATATAACACACCGGAGGCAGCAGGATGAACACAATAAGAATTTTGAATGATAAAAATTTCATCCCGTTTGCGTTGTTGATCCAAAAATTTCGGTTTAGTCGTTACATATCATGAGTTACCGGCTCCGGCCGGCTTACAGCATACACACAATTCGTCACAGCTCGGATAAAATTTTTCTGGCATTATCCGCACCGTCAAACGACGGGGCCAGAGACAGGGCTTTTTCTATCTGTATACGGGCCTTTTCCAGGTTCTGTTTTTTATAATATGCCATTCCCAGATGATAATGAATCGTCGGATTATCCGCAATTTTTCCGAGGCTGTCTGTAAATTCATTGATCGCACTGTCATAAAGACCCTTTTTATATAAAATCCATCCGAGGGTATCCATCACACCCGGGTCATCCGGAAGCTTTTCTTTGGCTATCTGAGCCAGGGCAAGGGCCTCATCAAGCTCTTTATCCTGATTGGTCAGAAGATAACTCAGGTTGTTAGCGGCGGGTGCAAATTCAGGATTAATTTCCAGAGCCGTTCGATAATGCTCTTCAGAAAGATCAAATCTTTTTTGCATATCAAAAACGGTTCCCAGCAGCATATGCGGAACAACCTGGTTTGGATTTTTCACTAAAAGCGCCTGATACTGAGCGATCGCCTTATCCTCCTGCCTGTTTTTCAGATATATGCGGGCCAGCGCATAGTACGGCCGCAGAAAATCCGGATTTTGCTTTAAGGCATCCTGAAAACAAATTTCAGCTACCTTTATTTTTTTCTGCGCCAGGTTTACCTCTCCTTTTAAATTATAAACCACTGCCAGCAATGCCGGTGAATCCTTTACGATCCGGGCCTGCCGGTCGCACTGTTCAAGTGCTGCAGCAAAATCTTTCCGGGCACTGTGCAAAAAAACGATATTGGTAAATACATCCATGAGGCGAGGATTTATGGCCCGGGCTTTTTCCAGATTGACCAGGGCGCTGTCATACTGTTTTGTCAACCGCTGGAGAAGACCCAGTCGAAAATAGCCGGCAGGGTTTTGCGGATCAAGTTTGATCAGATTTTTAAAAGACAAGATGGCATCATTGCGATGCCCCTGATACATCAAAGCATTGCCGACGATCATTGTTGCCTGGTAGTTATCAGGCAACATTTTCAATACTTCCTCCCCTTCTTTCTTTGCCGGCTCAAATGCCTTTTCACGCATATACAGATCAGCCATTACAATCCTCGCCTTTACGTAACGGGGATTCAGCTCAATGGCCCGCAGCAGAGATGTTTTGGCCGAGACGGCCTCATTTTTGCCGATATGGGCGATGCCCTTAAAATAATGGGCTCTGGCGGACCGGGGTTCCTGATTTACGAGATCTTCGAACAACTGAGATGCCTCGGTAAATTGCTTTTTAAAAATATAAAGCTCACCTTTAAGCATCCGGGCTGGAAAATATGCCGGCCTTTTCTCAAGCATTTTATCGACATAGATCGCGGCATCATCCACCGCCCCGTTCTTGAAATAATGCCTGGCAACGGCGTCCATGATTCGGACATCGTCCTCCTGCAGTTCAAGTGCCCGGCTATACATGGCCATTGTCTGTTCTTTATTTCCGGTTGCATCATAAAAACCGGCGGCCACCATATAGAATTTAACATTTTCCGGAGCCGTTTCAATCGCCTTTAAATAGGCGTTTTCCGCTTTATCCTGTTTTTTTCGACTGTAATAAAAATTACCCAAAACAATATACAGATTCGCATCCGTCGGGTTTTCTTTAATGGCGTCTTGTACAGTTGCAATGGCCATGTCAAATTTTTTCCGATTCATATAAAACTCAAACAATGCCAGAGCGGGTCTGATCTCTTTTACATCCAGGTTCACCGCCGTTTTCAGCTTCTTTTCAGCATCCTTAAACTTTCCCTGCTGCATGAGCACACGGCCCAATCCCAGGTAAGCCTTTGTCTGATTTGCGTCCAGTACAAGTATTTTAGTAAAGACGGATTCGGCCTCCTGGAATTTCTTCTCCAGATTATAAACACCTGCCAGCAGAAAAAGGGCGTCCATATTATCGGGCTGTTTTTTTAAAACCAGATCAATCTTTTCCCGCGATTCTTTCAATTTCTTGCCAAGCATATAAAATGTAGCCAGTTTCAACTGAGCATTCAAATTCTCAGGGTCGAGTTCCGCCACCCTTGAATAGGTTTTAAAAGCTTGCTGTGCATTTCCGAGTTTCAGGTAAACCTCTCCCAGTTTTTCATAAGCCGTCAGATATACAGGGTCAATCTGGACAGCGTTTTTAAGCTCTATTTCAGCACTTTTGTACTCACCTTTTTCAAAATAGGCATTTCCCTTTTCCAGATGGGAAGCTTTTTTTTCCTCGTCTGATGAACAGCCGTATAATGCAATACAGGAAGCAAGCAATATTAAAAAAATCGTCTTATATCGATTCATTATCAAACCTCCGGAAAAATAAATAATTATAATATTAGTCGCCGGGTTTCGCCGGGGGTAAAAACAGGCACATATACACAAATATTCACCCCATTTATTTGATTCCGGCTTGTCCAACTTTGAGATTTAACAAACAAGGAATGTTTTTTCAAGAAAATTGTATCTTTTGATCGCAGACTGTAAAAAAAATTGAAATGTTAAAAATGTCGTATAGCATGAAGATGCAAGGCCTTCTCTGTTTTGGTGTATTTCCTATAACTATTTTATATTGTTGTAAATTTTTAAATAAGGGGGTAAAATTTACCATAGCCATCCGAATTCAAACTGGAAAATTTCAGTGAGTGCTTTAACGAAAACCCGACCACGTGATTTATGAGGTTTCGTCAGGCACTTCAATGTAATTAACTTTAGAAGCAGCAGTATGGATCACCAGGACCTGAAGCGATTGAAGACTTTTCCTTCGTGTTCTGGTTTATGCTTCATGGTAAAAACAGTTGTTATTTTCATTAAGTTAATGGCATTGAGACACTATTTATGGATGGACCCTGCTTACCTTGCAGAGCTTGGAGGAATAAAATCATGGTTTTCCCTGTTTCAGGTGTTGAAGTGAACCCGGTAATACCCTTTGCTGTGGCATTTATCGTCTCTTTTTTTACATCGATGGGAGGCGTTTCCGGAGCCTTTCTTCTTCTGCCATTTCAGGTCAGCTTTCTGGGGTATACTGCGCCATCGGTCAGCGCTACCAACCAGGTATTTAATATTGTTGCCATCCCCAGCGGCGTCTACCGGTTCATCAAAGAAGGACGGATGCTCTGGCCCCTTACCTGGGCGGTTATCATCGGCACTTTGCCTGGGGTGTTTATCGGGGCATGGGTGCGGATTGAGTATTTGCCGGACCCGAAAAATTTTAAGGCTTTTGTGGGATGCATCCTGCTTTATATCGGCATAAAGCTTGTACAGGATGTTATGAAAAACAAGGAGGCCGCCGTTAGTCAAAAGGACAACAATTCAAAAGTGAGAGATACCTTTATTGTTTCCATTACCCGGTCGTCCCTGAAACGGGTTGAGTTCAGCTTTGATGACAAATCCTTTTCTTATGCGCCCTCCCTCGTACTGGGCATCTGCTTTTTAGTGGGTATTGCCGGCGGCATTTACGGCATCGGCGGCGGCTCCATAGTCGCTCCTTTCTTTGTGGCCATTTTAGGACTGCCGGTATATGCCGTTGCCGGTGCAGCCTTGATGGGAACCTTTATTACCTCCGTCGCCGGTGTTGCCTTTTACCAGGTGCTGGCTATATTCTATACTGAAATGTCTGTTGCGCCTGACTGGATGCTTGGCTTTCTGCTGGGATTTGGCGGTTTTGTCGGAATTTACCTCGGCGCCCGCTGCCAGAAATACGTTCCCGCACGGCTTATCAAACTGGTGCTTTGCATTTGCGTAATGGTCGTGGCCGCAAGATACCTTATGGGATTCTTTCAATAATTTTACAAAAAACATGATCCGTCCGCCCTCCCCCGAACGTCCGACATCGAACATTCAACGTTCTATTTTTTCAATATTCTCTTCCAATTTAATAAAGTTAAAATTTTACAATTTGTAAAAAAGGATGACACCTTTTTGTCCGGATTTTATCCTGCTGAAATCATTTTCAATTTATCTCTAATGATTTAAATACATTATTTATAATTTAAAAATTCCGGTGATTTGGCATAATGCTTGCGAACTTCTAAAGAGCACTGAACAACATCTGGTGAGGCTTGTTGAATGAATGAAAAAATACACTACAAAAAAATCCGAAGACTGATTCTGGCCTGTATGATTCTTGTACCCGCAATATCCTTCCTTGTCAGCTTGACGGTTGCCTATTATTTTTTTACGACCTCCATTGAAAGTACTACCATCGAGCGCATGAAGCGGGTTGTATATGATCATTGCCACATGATCGACAGCTTCCTGCAGGAACGCAGGGGCGATTTGGAATTTGTAGCCGATTCTTTTCCGTTCGATACTATCAGGCAACCGGAAAACCTGCATAATATCTTTATTCGGCTTCAGTGCAACTCCATCGCATTTATGGATTTAGGAGTTTTCAACGCCGACGGAGTCCATGTGGCATACGAGGGGCCCTATCGTCTGACCGGTAAAATTTATAAGGATGCTCCATGGTTCAAAAAAGTCATCAAACAGGGGGTTTACATCAGTGATGTATTCCTGGGATATCGCAAGATCCCCCATTTTATTATCGCCGTAGCCCGCCGGGAAAAAGGCCGAAACTGGGTCATTCGTGCCACCATCGATACACTACTGTTTAATGATCTGGTTGAAAAAGTGCGTATCGGCAAGACCGGAGAATCATATATTCTCAATGTCGACGGTATATTCCAGACCGAACGCAGATCCGGCGGTAATTTACTGGAAAAAGACCCGGATCAGTTGATTTATCCCGCATATAATACGGGAAAAGATATCCCGCCTGACACCTCTGCCGCATTTCGGCCGAACAAAGCATTGGATCCGGCCGGATGCCCTGTTTCGAAAAAAGGCATAAAATCGTTTATTGAAAAGGATTCCACGGGCAATAAATATCTGTATGTCACCACTTGGCTGAAGCAGAAAAACTGGCTGATGGTGGTGCGCCAGGAAAAGGCGGATGCGTTCAAGGCGTTTCGGACGGCCTTGTTTTTAATCCTTATGGTTGCTCTGATCGGTGGCGCAGTCATTATCAGTGTGGCGTTTTTTCTGACCGGAAAAATTGTCCGGCAAATGGAACAGGTGGATCTGGAAAAAAGTGCACTCGGGGATCAACTCATCCGGGCAAGCCGGCTTGCGGAACTGGGTGAAATGGCCGCCGGGTTTGCCCATGAAATCAACAACCCGCTACAGATTATCAAAAGCGAACAGACGCTGATTGAGACCATTCTTGCTGATTTTAAGGAAAGCGGTAAATTGACGCCATCTGAAGATCTCGAGGATTTCGAGGATTCCATAAAGCAAATCGACCTGCAGATCGGGCGCTGTTCCAAAATTACACATGCCATATTGAAATTCGGACGGAAAGACGAGTTTAATCCGATTGATGTGGACCTGCAGGACTTTATACCCGAAGTTATCGATATGGTAGCCCAAAAAGCCCGGGTAAACGGCATTGACCTGCAGCAGCGCATCTCTTCGGACGTCCGTCCGGTTTTTGGTGATCCGGCCCAGTTGCAGCAGGTCTTGCTGAACCTGTTTAACAATGCCCTGCATGCCATTGAGGAAAGACGCGGTGCCAGTGGTGGAAATCTATTGATAACGATCAAAAACCAGGACGAAAAAGACGTGGCGATTAAAGTTAGAGACAATGGCTGCGGCATCAGCCCGGAACATCTGGGAAAAATTTTTTCGCCCTTTTATACCACCAAACCGGTGGGCCAGGGGACCGGACTGGGTCTATCCGTCTGCTTTGGCATCATTGAAAGTATGGGAGGCACCATGTCGGCTGAAAGTGAGCCCGGGCAGGGAACAACATTCAGTATTAATCTGCCGGCCGCAAATTGAAGCTTAAAAATACCTAAACCAATGAAGGGGCAGGATATGACGGGGAAAAAAAAAGTTACAGGATATGACAAATATGTTGACTGGAAAATGTTTATCTTTCCGGTGGTGCTTCTTTTCGCCATCCTGATCCTGCCGACGCCCCATGGAATGAAGGATGTGGGCATGGAGTACAAGGTGGGACCGGGAGCTGTCATTAATTCAATAACCAAGGAGCTGTTCGATACGCCCGGCACCGATGCTGCGCAATGGCAAATGATCTCAGCACGCATCATGGAGCGGAATATGCGCATGGGTGCCCTGACCCGGGACCGCTACCTGAAAAGAGATGTGAGATGGTGCAAAAATTATAAAATTTCCGTTGATGAAAAAAATTTCAAGCTGGCCCATGACTATGTAAAAAATCATATCAATGAT
>Ga0075121_1000884_pt1 | contig 19688 bp, 20 predicted proteins | sample AntAceMetag02UKG_FD_69793 | JGI IMG/M metagenome (GOLD analysis project Ga0075121, IMG submission 69793) | Saline lake microbial communities from Ace Lake, Antarctica - Antarctic Ace Lake Metagenome 02UKG | ecosystem: Environmental > Aquatic > Non-marine Saline and Alkaline > Saline | place... | reverse complement strand
TTGTTCACTCACACCTATGACTTTGAAGACGTGGATTGATAATGAAATTCCACGCTTTTGTGGTTTCTTTGGTTATACAAGATATTGTGGTGATGGCCTCTGGTATAAAAAGTGTGATTTCTCCAACTTATCACAAGTTCGATAGTTGTTGTGATATCTGCTAACCACAACACCATGGGAATGTTTTAAACCATGTCGATTAGTGCGCAGGCTAAAGGACGCAAAATCAATAAAATCATACTACTTTTAATTTGTCATGAAAGATTCCGATTATTACCTGTAATTTTATTGACAAGCACGGTAAATTTTAATATATGTCCAACTTCATGCCGGAGTGGTGAAACTGGTAGACGCACGGGACTCAAAATCCCGCGGGGGCGACCCCGTCTCGGTTCGATTCCGAGCTCCGGCACCAGCAAAAATACCGGTGTTTGACACTTGTTTGTTTCAGTAGGCCCCATGGCGTTTGTCGTGGGGCCTTTTTTTTGGTGCTCTGCGGCTTTGAGTGAGAAAATTCACCCATGGGAGTCCGGCAGCCTATTCCAATGATATGGTTGACTCTTAAAGGAATTTTGCATATGAATGCAACATATGGAAAATAAATTAAGACACATTAATTTTGTGCTGCATGCGCTTCGCAAAATTCATCGGTTGATTATTGTGGAAAAAAACAGGGATCGTCTGATTCAGGGAATCTGCGATAACCTGGCCGTGACTTCCGGTTATTGCTGCGTCTGGATGGTTTTGGTAGACAGCGCCGGTAGATATATGAATTCGACGGGGTCCGGACTGGGAGAAGAATTTCGGTCTTTGTGTACACTTCTGAAAAAGAATCAATTTGTTCCGTGTGCGCAAAAAGCCCTTGCCCGGGGCGATGTTGTTTTAACAAAAAGCTCCCGCACTGCCTGCGACACCTGTCCCCTTGCAGGGCATTACGGCACCCATGCCGCCATGACTGTCCGCATGAAGCATAAGGACCGGATTTACGGCGTGCTTACTGTGACCGTTTCAGGGGAATCGACGGACAATCCTGAGGAATATGGCTTGTTGCAGGAGATTGCCGAAGATATTGCCTTTGCCCTGCATAATCTCGACATGGAAGAGGCCCACCGGTTTTCCGAAGAAGCCCTGGAAAAAAGTGAGCAGAAATATCTTGCCCTAGTGGAGAACATCAGTGAGGTACTATATGCCGTCGACAAAAAGGGAATGATAACCTATGTGAGTCCATACGTGAAAGTGCTCGGAGGATATGCTCCCTCTGAATTGATCGGCAAATCTTTTGTGGATTTTGTCTATCAGGAAGATATACCGGGTCGCATAGAGCAGTTTCAAAAAACCGTTTCCGGTGTAAACGAGTCCAGTGAATACCGATTTGTGACCAAATCGGGTGCCGTACTCTGGGTAAAGACTTCCGGCCGGGCCGTTTTTGAAAAAGATCAGGTTGTCGGTGTACAGGGCGCATTGACGGATATCACCGACCTGAAGCGTGCCGAAAAAAAATTGAAAGCGAGCGAACAGATATATAAAACGCTTTTTCAGGTTACTCCGGCTGCAACCGCTATTATCGAGAATGACATGACGCTGTCCATGGTAAATGCCCAATTCGAAAGGCTCTGCGGATACTCCAGAGAAGAGATCGAAGGAAAGAAAAAATGGGTTGAATTTGTACTGCCGAAGGATCTTGAGAGAATGCGTGAATATCACGGACAACGCCGCGGGGACCCGGATTCCGCTCCCGGGGAATATGAATTTCGCTTCATTGACCGCCATAAAGACGTTAAAAATATTGCCCTGAATGTTGCGGTTATCCCGGAAACCGGGAAAAGCATAGCGGCACTGGTGGATATCACCAGAATGAAACAGGTAGAAAAAAGGCTCCGGCAGGCTCAAAAGCTGGAAAGCATCGGCACTCTGGCCGGCGGGATCGCTCATGACTTTAACAATATCCTGGCCGGAATGTTGGGGTATGCCCAATTGGCAATGCTGGGGCTTCCCAAGAGTTCACAGGTTCACACCAATCTTGAAAATATCATAGGGGCCGGCCGCCGCGGCAGGGATCTCATAAAACAGATCTTGAGCTTCAGTCTTTATGAAACGACCCGGACCGAACCCGTTCTGGTCAGGCCCATTATCAAGGAAATCGTAAAACTGCTGGGAGCGACCCTGTCGTCCACCATCGAAATTCGTCAAATCCTGAAAGGTGACCAGGAATACGTGATGGCGGATGCCACAAAAATTCATCAGATTTTGACCAACCTCTGCACCAATGCCGGTTATGCGATGCAGGAAAATGGTGGTATCCTGGAATTGAAAACCGATATAGTGGAGATCGGGGGCGAGGCGGCCGGTTTTAATTTTAACCTTACGCCGGGAAAATATTTGAAAATAACGGTCAGCGATACGGGCTGCGGCATTGACCAGGAAGTTCTGGATAAAATATTCGAACCCTATTTTACCACCAAGCCCCATGGACAGGGCAGCGGTCTGGGTCTGGCGGTGGTCAGGGGCATTGCAGCCGGTTGCGGCGGGACCATAACCGTATACAGTGAACCGGAAAAGGGAACTACCTTCAATGTATACCTGCCTGTCGTGGAAAAGGATAAAGTCCGAATCGATAAAGGCAAACCCGTTGCCGGCCATAGGCACTGACGAATTCTGTTCTGAACGGTGAACCCTGAATTTATGAACAAGCATAATTATTTCTATTCGATTCAAAAATAAAAAATTGTTCAGGAGGATATATGAATATTTGCAAAGTTGAAGCAAGGGATCTGCCGGACCTTTGGTTTCAGGCCGTTTATAATATTCTGGATAACGGAAAAAGATTCACAATTGACCGTGGATCCTATGCCGGACAGACCCGCCTGGAGTATGATTATTTTACGGGGCACATCAAGTTTCCCGGCACCCAGCCGTTGATTCCGGAAATTCCGGTTGCCTGCAACATCCCCAATCCGGTGGAGAACGACTATATCTACGGCGGCGAGGGGTACAGCCGCTCCTATATCGAATATCTCATGACCCCCCACAAGGAAAAGGGAGAATCGTATACCTACGGTGAAAGGCTCACCCGGGCGCCGATCAGAGGCAACAAGCTGTCCTGGTGGCAGGCTGACAAGTCGGATATCATTGACCGTCGGGAGGTGGATGGCCGGATTGTTTTTGAAGAAGACGGCCAGATCTATATCAATCAGATCGAATGGGTTATCCGGACCTATAAAGATTTCGGCACCCGCAACAACCAGATGGTGCTCCAGGTGGCACATCCAGCTGATCTTACACTCGTGGATCCGCCCTGCCTGCGCCACATTGACACCCGGATTCAGGACAATGCGCTCCATTTTTTCGTGTATTTCCGTTCCTGGGACCTGTGGAACGGACTTCCGGCCAACCTGGCCGGCATCCAGAACCTGAAAGAGTTCATGGCTGCCGAGATCGGCGTGGAGGACGGAGAGATGCTGGTGGAAAGCAAGGGCCTTCACCTGTACGGATATGCCGAGGATCTGGCCCGGTTAAGATGTTTCAAGGATTTTGAGTGATTTCTGTCTGCTTTGTCGTTTTTTTCGAAACTTTAAGAAAAAATAAGGAGAATCAAAATGCCCAAGTTTATCTATCAGGAAATGTTTCCCATGGGGGTAGACACCACTCAATACCGTCTGCTTACCCGGGATCATGTTACTGTTAAATCCTTTGAGGGCAGGGATATTCTGCTTATCGATGCTCCGGGTCTGACCCTGCTTGCCAGACAGGCTTTTACGGACGTATCTCATCTATTGCGCCCTTCCCATCTCAAACTGACGGCTGAAATTTTCAAGGATCCGGAAGCTTCGGAAAACGACCGGCTGGTGGCTCTGGACATGCTTAAAAATGCCGTGATCTCCGCTGAAGGCGAATTCCCTCTATGCCAGGATACGGGAACCGGCATCGTGCTCGGCAAAAAAGGCCAGCAGGTGTTTACCGGGTACTGCGACGAAGAGGCCCTTGCCCGGGGAATATTTGACGCTTATACCCAAAATAACCTGCGCTACTCCCAGAACGCGCCGCTGACCATGTTTGATGAGAAAAATACCGGATGCAATCTCCCGGCCCAGATAGAGCTTTATGCCACCGAAGGCGATGCCTACAAATTTCTGTTTATCGCAAAGGGCGGCGGGTCAGCCAACAAAACTTACTTGTACCAGGAAACCAAAGCGGTGTTGAATCCCGAAACCCTGGTAGAGTTTATGAAGGCGAAAATGAAGACGCTGGGCACGGCGGCCTGCCCGCCGTATCACCTGGCCTTTGTTGTCGGCGGCACGTCGGCCGAGTTCAACCTCAAGACCGTTAAATTGGCGTCTGCCGGATACCTCGACGCCCTGCCCACGAGCGGCAGTGAAACCGGCCATGCCTTCAGGGATGTCGCGCTGGAACGGGAAGTCCTGAAAGTGTCCCGGCAGCTTGGCATCGGGGCACAGTTCGGCGGCAAGTACTTCTGCCTGGATGTCAGGATCATCCGGTTGCCGCGCCACGGCGCATCCTGTCCCATTGGTGTGGGGGTCAGTTGCAGTGCTGATCGCAACGTCAAGGCCAAAATTACCCGCGATGGCATTTTCCTGGAAAGACTTGAGGTCAGCCCGGAAAAGTATATGCCGGAAATCAAAGCCGCCGCCGACAAGGCCGTGGCCGTGGACCTGGATCAGCCCATGGACGATATCCGGGCATTGCTCACAAAATATCCGGTGGCCACCCCGCTGAGCCTCACCGGTAAAATCGTGGTGGCCCGGGATATTGCCCATGCCAAATTGAAGGAGCGACTGGATAACGGAGAGGATCTGCCCGAATACGTTAAGAACCATATCATATATTATGCCGGGCCGGCCAAGACCCCCAAAGGCTATGCCGCAGGCTCCTTCGGCCCCACTACCGCGGCACGAATGGACCCCTATGTCCCGATTTTTCAGGCCGAAGGCGGCTCCATGGTCATGCTGGCCAAGGGCAACCGGTCAAAAGTAGTGACCGATGCCTGTAAAAAGTACGGCGGATTTTATCTGGGGTCCATCGGCGGGTCGGCAGCCCGGCTCGGCAAGGAGTGCATCACCCATATGGAAATTCTCGAATACCCGGAACTGGGCATGGAGGCGATCTATATGATCACGGTAAAGGATTTTCCGGCATTTATCCTGGTGGATGACAAGGGTAATGATTTTTTTGACGGGCTTCTGGATTGATATGTAACATGGTCATGTTCGATTTTTTTAATATTTGCGGACAATTTATGTGCTGACAATAAGTCCGGCCGATTCTTGCATGTGAGAATCACATTTCGAACAAGCCCACAAAGCCCTCTACCATTTAAATGGTTTTGCCGACGGCAAGGCCGAGGAAGAATACACCGATCCCTGCCACGACCTGGAAAACCACATTGCCCATTCCCATCAGCATTTCCGAATCGGACAGGAATTGACCGGTTTCTGAGACAAGCGTTGAAAAGGTGGTAAAAGCACCGATAAAGCCGACAAATATTACGGTTCGTGCATCTGTGCCAAGGCTCCATCGGCCAATGGCAAAAGCATAGAGTGCTCCGAATAAAAAACATCCGATGACATTGACAACGGCTGTCCCCCATGGAAACCCAGGCCCCAGCCATCGCTGCGTGGCGCTGGTCAATCCATATCTGGATAATGTACCCAATGCGCCGCCCAATGCAATCCACAACAGTTTTTGCAACATCTGTAGTATTCCTTTTCAGTATTGTATATCTCTACCCTGGAGGCGTTTGCAGTCCCGATTTTTTAAAATAACCGTTTCAAGTTTTTAAATTTTCGGATTGTTCATAAAAAAACTCCCGCCGTTTTTTACCCGACAGGAGCCTTTGGCCTTACAAAAAACAACTCCTGTTAAATAGAGTTTCAAACAGGAGTTCTATCTTGTCGAAGTTACGCTGAAAATAGTTGCCTCGTTGTACAAAGTCAAGAAAAAATCGCTTTGAAAGTCTGCTCTCCCTTCTGTTTTCGGGCCATGGGTGAATTGATTGGCGAACAGGATTTGAGAATCCGGATGGTAGAAGTAAAGCCGTTCTATAACAGTACGGGTCCGCCTCTACGGCGAAATAGGACCATGTTCGGTCACTTTCTTGAAAGAATATAAGCCATCGTCTGATAAGTGAGCTGCTTTAAATGAAGCGGTGTTGCTCAGGATGGTTTTTTCATGGCATTTTTTACTACGGCCATGGATTTTTCCAGATCGTCGGGGGTAAACACTTCAAGGTTCAGGATACCGCTGAATCCGATGTTTTCAAGGGCTTTTATCCAACGCTGAACCCGGGGTTCGGGCAGATGATCAAGTCCTATGTGATCGGTGTCATTGCTGACGCCGTGCAGATGAATTTCGTGAATCTCTTCTTTAAAGCTTTCAATGGTGCGGCATATATCTTCGCGGCCCAGCACCAGGTGTCCAATGTCCAGGCATAGCCGACAAAAACCGTTCTTTATAAACGGGCTTAAAAACGCCGGAGAGAAATTTATATTTTCCACCACCAGGCTTTTTGACCAGCCCAGTTCTTGTTCCAGTATTTTCAGGCCGGCAAGCCCCTGGTCGGTCCATTGCTTCCAGTTGTTGCCCCGGCCCGTTTTAAAATAGGCACCCGGCACGGCGGTGAGGGTAGGGGGAGTGAAAGGAATGTGCAGGACGTAATTGACCGGGCTTAATGAAGCGGTTTTATGAAAACAGTCCATGGCCAGACAGATGGATTCTTTCTGTTTGCTTTGTTTGCTTGATGCTATTTCCAGTGATGCCGGGAGGTGCACCGAATAGGTCAGATGTTTTTCCATGCTCATCTGTTTGAGCATGGAAATGGTGTCTTCATCAGGGATGTTGTGCAGATCCGGTGTGTGAAACAGTACAATCTCGATATGATTCAGTCTGGCTGACAGCTTTTCAATATTTTCTCTCAGATTTTTGCCGTAAACCATGGACGGAGCACCAAGAGTAAATGTTTTTTTGTTCATTTTTTTGTTTATTTCAGGAAAAAATGGTGTCCGCGTCTGTGTCACAGGGTGAAAAATCGTTATTTAAATAAGGGCACGGTTTTTTGTTTTTATTGACCGAGCATCACTTCGATGATTTTTTTGTCTACATGATCCATTCCCTGGACGCAGAGTTTGCCCAGATTCCGGATGGTGGATTCCGCACCGTTTCCGACGATTCCCTCGGTTTCGGATATGAAAATATTGTTTTTGGCGAGTTTGGCCGAGAGGATCGCTTCCCCGGAAGCTGTGGAGAGCTTGAACGCGCACCCGCCCTTGGCCCCGTCACACACCATGCCGGCCAGATCTCCGCTCATATTGTTGATGGTGCCGGCGATCTGGTCGTCATTGCATCCCAAGAGCCAGGCCACGGCAACGCTGGCGCCGATACCGGCGGCAATGGCGCATCCGCAGATGGGGGAGAGGCTTCCCGTAAATTCTTTGATATAGATGGTTACCAGGTGGCTGAAAGCCAGAGCCCGGACCAGTTTTTCATTATCGCTGCCCAGCTCCCGGCAGGTCAACAGCACGGGCAGGATGGCAGTCAGACCGTGATTTCCGCTTCCGGCACTGCTCATCACCGGCAGTTTGACACCCGCCATGCGGGCATCGGTAGCCGCGGAGGTATAGATTCTTACCCGGTTGACCAGGTTGTCCTCCAGCTCCCCTTTGTCCATGAGGGCCTTCAGACCGGCTCCGAGTCCAAGGCCGGGCTTATCCCTGAGGCCGACATTGGCCATCTTCATATTCATGTCCGCCCCTTTGGCCAGAAATGCAATTTTTTTAAAGGGGATGGTCTCAATGGTTTCCCTGAGCTGTCTGATCGTTAGAGCCCCGAGTTTGTCCATGGCCTGATGATCGTTTGCATCTGCTGCCTGCGCGGTTTTTTCCATGATAACGGCATTGTTTTTTTCCACCCGGACAATATTGGTATGGTGGTCCAGGATGATGCATCTGCTGCTTCCCTGATCCGTAACAACCCTGGCTTCGATATAAAAAGAGGCCTTGGTTTCTTCCAGGCTGATGGTGATGATGCCACGATCCAGAATGGCCCTGGCCGCGGTAATATACGCATCATTAACCTTGTCGAAAAGCTCGAGTCCCAGATCGGGATTGCCGCAAACAAGGGAAAGGGCCACGGCAAAGGGGATCCCGGACTCGCTAGTCCCGGGAATACCCACCAGCATGCCATTTTTAAAAATGTTCGGGCTGACGATGACATCGACCGTTTTAAGATCGCCCTTGACTTCACCATAGGCCCTGGCCACGGCCAGGGCAGCGGCAACCGGCTCGGTACAGCCCAGAGAAGGTCTTACCTTGTCTTTTAAAATCGCAACAATTTTGTTATAATCCATATTTTTTTAGGACTCCTTTGTTTCGGCGATGCCTAACAATCCAGCAGCAAAATTGACTCGATTTCAATATCAGCACCCAGCGGAAGGGCCGCCACCTGAACCGCGGAACGGGCCGGCGGATTTTTTTCGAAATAGCTTGCATAGGCCTTGTTAACCACCGCAAAATCATTCATGTCGGTCAGAAATACCGTGGTTTTCACCACCCGGTCCAGGTCGGCGCCGGCGGCCCTGGCCAGGGCACGGATATTTTTAAAGATTTGATGAGTCCTGTCTTCGATGTTACCCTGCACCATCTTGCCGGTCTCAGGATCAATGGCCAGCTGGCCTGATAAAAAAACAAGGTTGCCGGCGGCAATGCCCTGGCTGTAAGGCCCAATGGCCGCAGGTGCCCGGGATGTATGTATTGTTTTGATAACGCAGTTTTTTGGTTCCATTTTTTCATCCTTTATCAATATTTAAAAAAAGAAGAATTACCCATAATCCTTTACTTTATATGTTAATTCTTCAGAAATATCAAATGTAATATATGGATGCAGGATTGACGGCAGGGAGATGACTCCTGCCAAACCGGGAACAGCTTCCTGCCCCCAGCGCTTCGCCATCCGGAGATATCGTTTGTGAGCCATCCCCAAAATATTTTTATAATAATGATGTTAAAGGGGGAAAAATAGGAGCGTCATATAGACAGCTGGTGGAAAATTTTGTCAGGGGGCCGGACGGAAGTTTTATCCGTAAATGCTGTTATACTCTTCATCCAGGCCTTTTTTAAGGCTGAAAAGCATTGCCAGCAGTATCCCGGTAAGGGGTAACCCGGCAACAAGGGTTGCTGACTGCAAAGCGATCAGACCTCCGCCAAGCAGCAGGGCCGCTGCAACACCCCCCTGAAGGCTGGCCCAGAAAACACGCTGAATGGCGGGCGGATTGGTTTTGCCGCCGCCGGTTATGATAGTGATGACCAGGGTTGCTGAGTTGGATGATGTTATGAAGAATAAAGCGGCCAGGACAATCACTGTAATGGAACTAATGCCGGACAGGGGAAGGTTTTCAAAGAATGTGTATATGGCGGTGCAGAGTTTCTTGTCGATGGCCTGAGCGATTCCTGCTCCCTCGAACATTTCCATATACAGCGCAGAACTGCCAAAAATAGTAAGCCACAAAAATGTCAGCAGGGTGGGTGCGAACAAAACGCCTGAGATAAATTCCCTTATGGTTCTTCCTTTGGAGATTCGTGCAATAAACATTCCGACAAACGGGGCCCATGTAATCCACCAGGCCCAGTAAAAGATGGTCCAGGAGTTTTGCCGTTCGTTTCGCGAAAAGACCTCGGTAAATAAGGATATATTCCAAAATTGGCTGAAGTAATTTCCTATGTTTTGCGGTATGGCGTTTAAAATAAATAATGTCGGTCCTGCCAAAAAAATAAACGCCATCAGAAAAATACCCAGAACGATAGTGATAATGCTAAGCTGTTTTATTCCTGAATACACCCCCCCAACAACGGACAACGTTACACAAACGGTGATGATGACAATCAGTGTGATTTGCACCGTGGTGCTTATGGGCACTCCCAAAATATAGTTTAACCCCGCGTTGATTTGACAAACAGCCAGGCCCATGGTAGTTGCCACACCGAATAATGTCGCAACGCAGGCGAAAATATCAATGGCAATTCCGATGGGGCCGTAAATTTTTTTACCGATTAGCGGATAGAAGACACTGCTTATGGTCAAAGGAAGTCCGCGGCTGAATGCGAAAAAACCCAGCCCCAGCCCCACCAGGGCATATAGCGCCCAGGCATGTAAGCCCCAGTGAAAAAAAGTTAGGGCCATGGAGAGATTTGCCGCTGCAACGGTTTTGGCGGCTACTCCCATGGGCGGAGGTGTAACATAGTGGAAGATAGGTTCGGCAACGCCGTAAAATACAAGCCCTATTCCCATGCCGGCGCTGAAAAGCATGAAAAACCATGCCAAAAGGCTGAATTCCGGTGTGCTGTCCGGACCGCCGATTTTCAACTTTGCGTATTTGGAAAAGAACAGGAAAATCGTATAGAATAATATTACATTGACCACAATGACAAAGAACCAGCCGGTGTATTCACATATCCATAACCGGGCTGCGCTGAACACAGTGCCGGCAGTTTTGACGTTGATTAACTCAAGTATCAGAAGTCCTACGATAATAATTGCCGATGCCCAGAAGACCGGTGGATTGATTTCAAGACCGAGTGGATTTTTTTTGGCAGACTTGCCCGAGCCATTACCTATCATATATCCCTCTTTCCCCTGTATCAACGATTAGGTCGCGAACTCAATAACCTGGATCAGGATTCTTTACTAATAATTTTCAAAGTATCTTTTTTTGTAGGGCTCCTGAACAATAGTTCTCTGAATCTGGTTCTCCCACTCTGCCGGCGGACGAATTTTCAGGATGTCTTCGAGGCGGTTCTGTTTTTTGAGTCGATCATAGATATCGCACCATGCACAGGGAACATCATAAGGTACAGATGGGTTTATTTCGCATTTGCCCTCGGAGACGCCGCCGCAGGGACCGTTAAAAAGACTTTTGGCACACCGGGTTACAGGGCAGATACCGCCTGTATAGCCGAGAACGCATTCTCCGCAGGCCCGGCATTTCTCTTCATACACCCCGATATCTCTATCGATTCCGATAGCGACCGTGTTTACCGCCGGGAAGACCGGTTTGTCCGAAAATTTTTCAGCAAGGAGCTGAATTCCGGCGCCACAGGCCATGGAGATCAGGCAGTCATAGTCTTTTACGATTTCATCGAGTTCTACAAGATACTGCAGATTGCATGCCCTTTCGACGGTATACCCGTATATTCGGGTCGGCAGTTTATCGGACTTAAAGGTTAAATTAAGCTCGGTATTTAACGCGTTGACTTCTTTTTGCCCCCCGCCAAGGCAGACAGATGCGCATCCGCCGCAACCGATGTTCAGTATTTTCTTGTATTTTTTTACGGAGGATTTAATCTCCTCAAAGGGTTTTCGCTCTACTTTGACCAACGATACCTCCTGGACGACGGTCCATTTGTAATAAAATTGAAGGGTTGCTCCTTCGGTCTGGTTTGTTGCTTACATATTCAATTATTCAAGATAGAAACACATGCCATCATTTTTCGACGCAAATTTAAAAAATTTTGAATAAAGAAATTCATTACTCGGATTGTTCAGGTTTTTGCTGTACGTGGCACTCTCCGCAAAGAGTGGGTGCCGGCATCTCTCCGCTTTGCGCAAAGGCCTTCCATTGAATTCCTTTACGAGGGATCCAATATTTTTTTTTGCTTTCCTGATGGCATGATATGCATAAATCATGGAATGCATCCTCAAGATCTATTTTTGTTTTTGAATTATGGCAGGAACAGCATGAAACATTCGGATCGCCTTCTTCCAGTTCCGAGTCATCTAAAACATTTTCTCCGTTTTCATAAATGTGATGGCAATCCAGACAATCAACCTCATCCATGTGCAATTCATGGGGAAACATCACGGCAGAACGTTGTTTTTTACCGTTTGCTTCCTTTTGAAAACAATCAATGTCATGATCCAATGCTATCTCTTCCGGTTGAGCAAGGGCTATTGGAATACCGGCAACAGAAAAAAATAGAATAAAAGCTGATATATATAATTTTTTTTGAAAATACATTTTCCCCTACACTTTCAGCAGTTTATGCCGCAGGATCATAGAAAATAAATTATTTTTCATCAAATTCAGGCAAAATACCCTGTTCGCGGCAAATGCCCCTGGTAAGTGCCAGCATACCCGGGATATCGATACCCATCGGGCAGTAGCAACGTGTGCAAAGAACACATCTTTCCCAGACGATCTCTTTTATTTCTTCCAAGCCCTTTCTGTCAATTTTTCCTTTTTGCTTATATAATCTGCCCAGGGAATTGATGAATTTGTGGGAAGGCATATATATGGGGTTTTTCCCCCGGCTCATATAAAGAAAGCAACTTTCAGCACATAAAGTACAATGAACGCATAGTTTAAGTGATAAACTAATATGGGTTTTATTCCTGTCAATAGTTTCCCAAATTTTTTTTGTATCAATTTCCATTGTTTTTTTTTCTGACATCGAATTCCCCGTCATGCATAGAATCGTGAACAAAGATTGCGAAGGATTTTGGTTTGCCGGTTTTATATAAGATCGGGCAAGGCGTGTTAAAGGTCGCATATTTTACGTATGTGGGTTCTAACGCAACGCAGACACGCAGGAAAATGCAACGCTGACGCGGACCAAAAGACGAGCAAGATTGTTCAAGCTGTTGAATTCACAATTATAAGTATATTGTGTCCATTTGGACAGGTTTTTTTTAAAGTTACCATTTTTCAATATCAAATTTTTCTTTACCGAAATACCATTTTTTTAAACTAAATTTTGGACCCCCGAAATACCACCTCCTGATGCCGCTGCCAAAGCTGTTTTCATGGGCGATCAGAAAACGATTGATAAAAAAGAATATCATGTGCACCAGCTTTGTGAAAGGCAATAGAATAAGCATTAATGCACCGGAGAGCATGTGCAGGATGATAATGGGTTTATAATCCGATATCTGGTGAAAGGCTAAAATACCGGTCAGGAAAGGAGCGGCCGTCAAAAAAAGGATAAGGAAATCGGTAAAAGTGCTGATGGCTCGAACCCGTGCAACCAGTATCCTGCGAAAAAGAAAAAACAGGGCGCAGGTAATAACCAGTTGCGCCATGATATCGGTGATTTTTTCCGGCAGGCTGAAAAGCCTTATGCCCCATGATTCATAAATCAGTTGATTGTGTCCCAAAAGGAAAAGTGGCGCAGCAAACAGGCACACATGAAAGATGGATGTTATCGTTGTCATTACGGGATGTATACCGATAACCGAAACTTTGAGCGATGCAAGCCGGTTTGCCATGGATTTTTTGGGGAATCTGCCGGCAGAATATTTTTTATATTTGTGGATTGGCCTGAAGCGAATTTTGTCCGCCTTTCTGCTGAGTATAAAAAATATCAGTACCTGGAATGCTGTTCCAACGAAAAAGACCAAAAATGCAAATAATGCCAGGGGCCCCCGCACAATGTCATAAAATATTTCTAAAGGAATCATATCTTATATTCACCAGAATTTTATCAAATAGTTTTTTTTAAGTACAATATGTAGAGTTTTTTAATATCAGAACACCAGCATATTGTGTCTGAAGCTTCAAGATCCGATTTTTTCGAGTGCACCAAAAATGGAATTGCTGGTATCATTTTTTTTGTATCCTGTCAAGTTATTTTGCATTTAAATTTTGTTTGAAGGCATGCCGGTGTTTGTAATATTCTAAGAAGCGGTAAACACCGCCCGGCATTTCGGCCCGGATAACCAATACCAAATGTGCCGGCATGGTGGTCAAGACGTGGAAATTATAGACCACGGATGAAGATAAAGATTTGGCCGGGGGATTGGAATCCGTGTTTTTTTTGAAACGGTCGCTGAGAAACGGGCGGTGGCAGGGGCCGATGCCCACGCAAAGACACGAAGAAGCAAAAATTTTTCTTTGCGGACTTTGCGGCTTTGCGTGAGACAATGTTTTTTGTATATTATGGTATAAAATTCGTAAATTTGAGAACTGAGAAACTAAAACGATTTATAGGTTTCGATGCCCACTCTTTGCTTGAACATATTGACGCAGTTGATTTCCAGATCAAGCAACTGGGCGATTTTGAATTTGGCATCAATGCCCTTGGCCACTCCCGGTGATTCATTGACACAACCGATGTCAAGGGTCTCCCTGACTTCGTTCATGACAACCGTGTCGCCAAGATCCGCTACTGTAACACCCAGTTTTTCCGCCACATACTGCTTGGCTGCATCGATACGCATGCCCCGGTTCAGTTGCAGGCGTGCTACCAGATCTCCGGCAGTACGCATTCCGCCCATTCCCGAAACAACCGCATGCGCCGCATGCATTCCCAGTGGATCGCCGACGCCCACCTACAACCCGTCCAGGCGACAGATCTCCATGTGGGCCTTGAACGCTCCCAACTATACGTCCAAAAACGGCACCTTGTGATCCGTAGACAAGATTCTTATAATTTTCCTTTCCAGGGTATGAGTTTTCTTTGCATCGAACGCATGCCCAGATCGATAAAGTAACCCGTGACGCCCATGACCATAATACCCATGATGACGATGTCGGTACGTAAATATCGGGACGCATTGAGTACCATCCAGCCGACTCCGGATTTGGCCGCCACCATTTCCGCAGCCACCAGGGTGGCCCAGGCAATGCCCATGGCCACACGCATCCCGGTCAATATTTCCGGCATGGCGTTTGGCAGGATAACTCGTCTGACGATTTGCCAGTGATTGGCTCCGAGGGTATATGCCGCATGGATTTTTTCTACACTTGCGCTTTTGACACCGGAGCGGCTGTTTATAACAATAATCGAGAAACTGGCCAGGAAAAGCAGCATGATCTTGCCGTCATCGCCAATGCCGAACCATATGATGATCAGAGGAATATATGCCAAAGGGGGGACAGGTCGGTAAAGTTCGACAAGAGGGTCGGCAATGCCCCTGGCAATGGTGTTGATGCCCATTCCAAGCCCAACCGGAATGCCGATCAAGCATCCCAGTCCCCAGCCAATAAAGACACGATAGAGGCTGATGCCGATGTGCCCCCAGAGATAATGCCCTCGATATCCCTCGGTAAAACCGATGGCGTAAAATTCTTCCAGAACCTGGGCAGGAGAAGGGAGAAACAGGTCGGAAACAACATCGAAATAAGAAGCCAAACTCCAGGCGATCAGGACAGACAGAACACTGGCAAGGCTCCAAAACTTTCCCGGCTCAACCTCAGAAGGATCAGCGAATTTTTTGGTCCTATCGGACTTTTTAAATTTGGTCTTTTTGGCTTGTTCTTGCATAGGAACTCCTAAAGATTAGCGGACTTATTGCCATTCATATCAAAAAGCGCTTTATTCGACGAGGCCGACTGACGAACCAGGCTTAAAAAAAGTAACTTGGTGACGGTCAAGGGCCTGTTTTTTATTCAGCCATGAACCAAGGTTTCTTCTTCCATGCCCCAAATAATTTCCAGGATATCTTCCCTGATCTCAATAAACTCTTTTGATGATTTGACCTCCCTGGTCGGTTTGTCAAAATCTCTTGTAGAAAAGGGAAGATCGTAATGTTTGATGATTTTACCAGGTCTGGAAGAAAGAACGATCAACTCAGTAGAGAGATAGACGGCCTCTTCGACGCTGTGTGTAATAAAGACGCAAAGTTTATTCGTTTCCTGCCAGAGTTTTATGATCAGGGACTGCATTTTTTCCCGGGTGAGTGCGTCCAGTGCCCCGAGGGGTTCATCCATGAGCATGATGGTGGGATTGTTCACCAGACAGCGGATAATGGCCACCCTTTGGCGCATCCCCCCGGAAAGATTGTAAATAGGAGCATGGGAAAAATTTTTTAAATTGACAAGGTCCAGGTATTCATTGACTCTTTCCCGGCATTCTTTCTCAGGGACATTGTTGATTTTCAGGCCAAAGGCTACATTCTCATACACAGTCATCCATTCGAAGAGGGCGCCGGTTTGAAAGACCATCCCCCGGTCCTGTCCAGGACCTTCCACTTCGGACCCGTTGAGCATCACTTTCCCGGTGGTGGGTTTGATAAAGCCGGCGATTATGTTCAACAGCGTGGTTTTTCCACAACCAGACGGCCCGACAAAGCTCACAAGTTGATTTTTACTGAAGTCGAGACTGATATCCTGGAGTGCGTCTACTTCTCTTCCGTCGGCAGTGCGATATGTCATCCCAAGGTTTTCACATACGAGCTCAGTTGAAGGGTTTGAAGAATTGCTTGTGTTCTGTGTTGTGGACATTAATCGGCTCCTATATAAAAGGTTCATCCCACCCCAGCATCCGTCGAAATGATTCGGATGCTGGGCGGGGGGCTATAGGTGGTTATTCTTTGACGGCTTCATAGAAACTTTGATCCACATATTTTAAGATCTCTTTTTTATCCAACTTTTTGTCAATTTCACCCTGCTGTTTCAGAAAATCACTCATGCCAACTGCAAAATCGATGAGTTGCCCAGGATTGTCAGTCGTCCCCAACCAGTTTTGGCTTATTTGGTCTTTTTTCTGCAAGTATATCATGTTTTCGAGTATACTCTTGCACTGTTTAACTTCGATTCCGGCCACTTTGGCAATCAGCTCGGCGCCTTTATCAGGATTATTTAGTAAAAACCGGGTTGATTTGTCGGTGACTTCCAGAAATTTGGTGATCAGTTCGGGGTGTTTCTTGGCAAAATCCTTGTTGGCACAGATGATATCAAAGATTTTGATGCCCCACCGTTCCTGGTCTTCAGCAGAGACAATGAGGTGCCCGTCGGCTTTGAGCATGTTGGAAACCGCTGGTTCCCAACCACAACCACAATCCAGATCACCGCGCATGAATGCTGCCGTAGTGTCCTGAGGGGACATGTCGTACAGATCGACATCACTTTTGGATCGACCAAATATTTCAAGTGTTTTTAAAAGCTTGTAATGTGATACGGAACTGAAGGGAACCCCTATTTTTTTGCCTTTCAAATCCCTGGGGGAAATGATCCCGGAACCGTCCTTGGCCACACAATTGTCATTGGCGGCATAACTCACGGCAATCCCGATGAGTTTCATGTCGGTTCCCTGAGTGAGTCCGGAAATAAAAGGTATGATTCCAAGTGAGTAGGCAATATCGATGTCTCCGGAAACAACGGCCATGGCGATCTGGTCCGGACTGTCAAAGTCCCGGAAATCAACTTTCATACCCAGCTCCTGCTCGAACCAGCCCTTAGCTTCGCCCACCTGGTAACTGCAGGGCCAGCCAGGGTAATAGGCGACCATCAGCTTGTCCTTTTTGGCAAAACTGCTGCCCGGTATCCCAAATGCAATGAGTAACAAAATCAACATGGCGAGGGGGAAAAATCTGTTTTTCATAACGAACCTCCTTTGGTTTTGAAAATAATGAAACAAAATGGAGCCACACACCCAGTCTTTTTTTGGATTGTTACCACCTCCTTAACCGCTTATGTCCATGAAACACAGATCTCACTGCCGTCCAGAATGATGCGCCCACCTGTTTGAGTTTTGTTGTGGAGAGGCATGGCACCCGAACCGCCTTCAACTCAGGGCTATCCGGCTTCGACATTCAGAACCTCAAAACCGCCGGTGTTTAGTCAAACCAGTTAAAAAGATTTGTAAGATTTGATGCCCACCCGTTTTTTGAACATGTTGACACAATTGATTTCCAGGTCGAGCAGTTCAGCGATTCTGAACTTGGCGTCAATGCCTTTGGCCACACCCGGCGTTTCGTTGACAACACCGATATCCAGGTCCTCCCGGACTTCGTTCATGACAACGGTATCGCCGAGGTCCGGCACCGAGACGCCCAGTTTCTCCGCTACATACACTTTGGCTGCATCAATTCTCATGCCCCGGTTCAGTTGCATACGCGCTACCAGATCTCCGGCAGTACGTATTCCGCCCATCCCCGAAACAACCGCATGCGCCGCATGCATTCCCAGAGGATCGCCGACGCCTACCTACAACCCGTCGAGTCGGCAGAGCTCCACGTGGGCCTTGGATGCCCTTGACAGCGCGTCCAGAGGCGGCTGGAGGGTCAGGGGAACACCGCCTACACCCATGCCCAGATTAGCGTGAATGGGAATTTCCGAAGCTTCCGAGCAGGCTTTGGTATAGGTGATGGAGCGGGCCATGTTCCAGGGCAGCGATTTATTGGTCACGATATTGATGGCCGGGCCGAAAATGGTCACGCCGGCTTTCTGGGCAAGTTTCACCTGGTCCTGGGGATAAAGACCGGCCAACCGGACACCGTCGTATTCGATCTCCCCGTGCATCCCTAAAATGAACTCCCCGGACATGCCCATCTCAATGCCCATGGCGGGATATTTTTTGTGTAGAATTTCAGCGGCTTTAAGCGCGGCATAAAACTCCGCGTCCCCGGAAGCAGCCGTAGTGTCAAAATTGATGCCGTCGGCCCCGGCCAGCTCATAAAGTTCGCTTCCCACATAGACGATATCTTTGATCAGATATTCGGCCATCTGCTCGTAGGCTTCCCGGGCTTCCTTAATTTTTCCCTGGGGCATCAGATCACTAGGATTGGGTACCGGCCCGTCCGGGATGGAGTAAAGTCCCATGTTGGGCATGGCCCCATACATGATCGGCGCAATGGTCTGGAGAACGGCCTGCTCCATGTTGGGTTTTTCGTAGGTGACCACATGCTTGCACTGTTTGTAGCTGTAGTCGATATGGGTCAGTTCCAGCGTATCCGCGCCCATTCCACGCTCGAACATGAGCAGTTGTTGGATTTTGCTGATAGGGATGTGCGCTCTTTTGATTTTAGAAGTCATGTTGTCATAGGACAGACAGCATTCTTTCCCCTCTTCCACGCCGACAACCCGGTCTGTACATTTGTAGAGTTCCAGCAGATAATTGATCTCATCGTCGGAAAGGGGCGGTATTTTTGCCCGGTCCGCCGCATCCCGGGTCCCGGCCTCAAGATCCTCACGTATCTCGGTTTCGTCTGTTTCGAAACGACTGCCGTCCCCCAATCGGGTGATTAGCTTTCCCATAATTCATCTCCTGTTATGAATAATGATCAATAAAGTTTTTTCAACCCTTCGAAGCCCATGGCATATATTCCTGCAACAGCCTTTTCAGCCTCTTTTTCCGAGGCTCCTTTTGCTTCGAAAGTAGAGGACCAGGCGATCTCACAATGGCCGGGGTCAAGTTCCCTGATTGCAATTTTGCTTAGATAACCTTCAACCGGGAGCGGTCCGCTGACAATGGAATATTGCAGGGTCTTGTTATCGTTATCCAGGCTTTCGAGCTTTTCGACAATCCGGCTGCCATCCTGCAGGGTTAACGTTCTTTCCGCGCCTATACCAATTCCGTTAACCGAGCTTTCTGCAACAGCTGCAACGAACTTGTCTAATCCGTTAAAATCACTGACGGTCTGCCAGACCTTATCGGCATCGGCATTCACTGTGGTTTTCATCGAAACATGTGTCATAAGATCACCCCCTGGAAATATGATTTTCAATTGATGGCCCCCTTTCCATTTTGTAACTGATATCCCCCAAATGAAATGGAAAGCAACCAAAATATTTTTAGATGGCAATTTTTTGCGATGCATCAAGGTTACAGGGAAAGCAGTTCCTTGACTTTCGTTACGCCGTCCTGGGCATCCTCGGCATAGGCGTCGGCTCCGATCCTGGCGGCCCATCGGCCCGTTACCGGGGCACCGCCCACCATGGTCTTAAATTTGTCCCGCAGACCCGC
>Ga0075121_1000880_pt1 | contig 19777 bp, 24 predicted proteins | sample AntAceMetag02UKG_FD_69793 | JGI IMG/M metagenome (GOLD analysis project Ga0075121, IMG submission 69793) | Saline lake microbial communities from Ace Lake, Antarctica - Antarctic Ace Lake Metagenome 02UKG | ecosystem: Environmental > Aquatic > Non-marine Saline and Alkaline > Saline | place... | reverse complement strand
GACGGCATACGATATGCTGGCAACCCGTCTGCTGATTTCTGAAAAAGATGATCCGGAAGAACTGGCGTTAACGGTCAACGGGAAAAAAAGAAGCTTACATTAAACGATTTTAACCGGTTGGCAACGAACCTGGGCCTGAATAATAAACAGACACAAAATATCTTCAAACGGTTTTCAAAAGCGATACCCGAAACATCTGCCGTGATTGATCGTGGCTTTTTGCCGGATAAAAAGGCGAAAAAATTCAAACAACTGATAACAAGCAGGGCCGCCCGTTTAAAATTGCTGTATAGGTGATCGGACTTTTAAAACATCTCTAAAGGCGTTATTTTACGTTTATTTACAAACCGAGGGTAAATTATTTTTATGGCACCGCTTAAAAAATATATTGAGGCAGGGTAGAAGCAGGGTGCGCGGCCAGAATCAATCCAGAACAATGGGCATCTTTTTCCGCAATGTGATTTCTTCCAGGGTAATAAGCACATCATAGGCAAGCAGTTCAACTCCGTTGCCGGCGGCCCTGCGAAGTTCTTTGCCGTATGCGGGATCTATGGTATCGGCCGGTCTGAAAACGACGGCATCCATTCGCTGCACAAGAAAAAACATGGCACATCGATGTCCTTTCGATGCAAGCTCCTGAAGCTCCACCAGATGCTTTTTCCCCCGGGTGGTAACGGCATCGGGAAAGGACGCCACACCATCTTGAACCAGGGTGCAGTTTTTAATTTCTACAAAACAAGTGTCCCCATTTTTACCCGTAAGAAGCAGGTCCAGGCGTGAACTTTTCCCGACGGTGACTTCCGGCTTTATTTTCTCATATCCCCTGAGCTCATCCACCATCCCCAATTCTATGGATTTTTTCACCAGCCGGTTGGGCACCAGGGTGTTGACGCCCACCAGGGATTCGGGCATGTCAATAAGTTCCCAGGTATATTTCAGTTTCCTTTTGGGATTGTCATGATATGAAAGATAAACAGCCCGGCCCGACTGTGAACATTCCTTCATGGTACCTGAATTGGCACAATGGGCCGTGACAATATTCCCGTTTTCCAGCTTCACATCGGCCAGAAAACGCTTGTATCTTTTGATGAGGATTCCGGGGGTAAGCAGCGGCCATAACAGACCCTGCGGCTCAACGGTAGTTTTGGGATGATTCATATATCGGTTGTAATCGTTGACATCTTTTTGAGCCCACCGGATTTTCACAACCCCGATGGGCCCATCCAAAAAACACAGTTCAATGCTGCTTCAGTTTCAATCTGAAGCGATTTTGCCGGGAAGACGCCAGGCGATGATCCCGAGTACCAGGGCAACAATCAAAGCCGGAATGATTCCGGGGATTTTGTCCAGCAAAACCGCATAGGACTCTCTGGGTGTTTGGGCCAGAGTTACTTTTCCTCCTAAAATTTTGTCCAATAAAAACGTGCCCTTGAATGCCGAGTAGGTAATCATATAAAGCCAGGCACCGACCAGGCCGCCGGCAATAAAAAAGATCGAGTCTTTCCGTCCCTCACCCAGGGCCGCCACACCAGTGCCCGGACAATAGCCTGACACTGCCCATCCTGCACCCAGAAGAAGGCCGCCGATGATAACGCCCCAGTAGCTTGTCTTGACACTCAGGCGAGCAGGATCAAAAATTCCCAGAGTCAAGCCGACAAAAAGAATTGCGCTGGCCAGGGCAATTCCCAGAAGGATAACCTTCATCAAATGCAAATCAGTAAGCCGAAGCATATTGATAACTTTTTGCGGATTGGACGCTCCAACACGATGAAGTACAAATCCGAATAACGCCCCGAGACATAGCGCGGATATAATTTCCATATCAACCGCCCCTATTTCCGTCCGTATATGATAAGTGCTGTTGGAATGGCCGCAGCAAAGGCCGCGACAGCAAAAAGATAGCCGCTCACCGACGTTTGCATCATACCGCTCATCATGTGTCCGCTAGTGCATCCCCCTGCCATCCGTGCCCCGTACAGAGCCAGTACCCCCCCGATAAAGGCGACAAAGTAGCGCAAGGAAGCCTTCTCCCCGAATTTTGTTCTCCACACCTCCGGGGCCACACGATCAAGGCTGTTGGCCTTTGGTCCCTTTGTTATGACGGATAAAAAAGCGCCAAGGACCATACCGAGCACATAAACAAAGCTGTAATTCAAAGGCTTTGCCACATTTTTTGCGTACTTGCCGCCGCTTTTGTTCAGGTAGGCGTTACTGCTGGAATACCCGGATTTGGCATCTGGATTTTTTGCAACCAGATCACCGGAAACCGCATTCCAGATAATTCCATTGAGTATTACAAACTGTGTGGAAACCCCGATGGGTTTTACGAAAAAAACACTCAACAAAAAAACCAGGCCCAAAACAATCCCGCCTTTGAGCCAATTCAATTGTCCAGTCATAGAGCAACCTCCTTTTTATTTATGAATACAGTGAATGCAGACGCCAAAACAAGCCGGGCGTACACGGTCAAGAAAATTAACATACACTCCCTTATCTTCCCCATGGCATCTTCCCAAACCAGGGCGATTCCTGCCGGATCCGGGCGATAAAATCATATCAATTCCTATTGCCGAACACCAGTTTGCCGCCCAGATGGCCGGCTATCCCAGCTGCACCCAGCATGATCATGTTAACGACAAAAAATACCCACCGGGTCGGGGAGTCGGGGGATGCCACATCCGGATCGATAACCCGCCACATAACCACGACCAGCAGAGCAACCAGCACCACGACAGCGCAACCAATCTTGGTTAAAAATAAGGCGGTCCGGGCGCCTTTATACCGCTTTTGCCACTCGATATATCCCGTAATCATCACCACTGGCATGGCCGACAGCACAACCACCAGATTAAGAAACGCCGGAAACTCAAAGCCGGTAAACCCGAAGACAACGGCCAGGGCCATAAAAATAACCGCCACCGGCAAAAGTCCATTGGGTGTATGCACTGAAATGGGGTGGAGATGATGTTTCAGCACCAGTTTCACGATCTTTTTATAAATCGTGTCGTGTGCGGCGCTCTCTTTTTCCACACCGGTTTCATGCTCTTGATCTTTTGCTGCTGCCTTCTCTTCCTCGACGACTTCCACGAACTTACTCTTATCAGCGCCGCACACAGGACATTTTTCAGGCGGCTCCTGTCCGGTATGAATGTAGCCACAGACCAGGCACTTCCATTTTTTCATTAGCTTGTCTTCTCCATTTTCGGTGTGAATGAACGCTTCCGTACGAGACAGCGGCAACCGGGCTTATCTGTAACCGTTTACGGTTTTCGGTTAAAAGACAAAGAATTAAAATCAATATACAAAATACTTCAATCGTTGGACCTCGCTCAAAAGTTTCGGCCGGTTAAACAGTTTTCTCTTAATCGTAATCCTGCTCTTATTACAATCAGGGTCTGCCTGTACGTTGCACGCAGACAGGTTAAAAGTAAGAAAAAATGGCTGCAACGATGCGCAAAGCCAATGGTTGCATAGTTATTGGAAAAATTGTGAACCGACAACCGTGAACGGTTACACTTACTTTCATGTTGCTTAAAAAAACATACTCTATGATTCCAGCTCACACTGATCGTTCAGATGTGCCCTGAAAAAATAAAATGATATCAGGCCAAAAGGAACCGCCACGATAAAACCAATGACAGGCAATACGGTAACCCCCGAAATAACGAGTCCCAGTGTGGCAAACGCAAAAAACAGACCTAATATCATCTTTGAAATTTTTTGGGGTAAGCAGAATTTAACCATTGCCCTTCTCCTTAATTCTTAATTGTTTTGAATGCGCTCATGTCCCGAAACCGGTGACGAATCGGGGCCGGGTTGAACTGACTGTTACAGGAAAATAAGCGCTAATTGACAACCAGAACAGACAGGTCCTTGGCCAGTTGAAACACTTTTTGGGAGACGCTGCCAAGGATGAAGTCCTTGATGCCGGAAACCCCTCTTCGGCCCAGGACAATGACATCATAGCCGGATCGGGCTTCATTGACAATATCCCTGGCCACGCCTTTTTTTTTCATTTCCACCTGCAGGGCGATGCGTTGCCGGTCAAACCCGGCATCTATGAGAATTTTGACTGCATTTTCCATGGCCTGGTCGACAATTTTCTTTTTTTTATCCTCCAGAGCGCAGAAATGACTTTGCTGGGCGGTGAAATAAGGCGTCAGTTCAGGGCTGTTCATCTCGCACAGGGTGGCGGTATCCTGGGTAACATTAAAAAGCGTTACCCAGGTTTTTGTGGAGAAAAAACGAGCAACAAAAAGGACCGCCCGTTTTGCATTTTCCGAATCGTCAAAGGCAACAAGAACTTTTTGATCCATGGCCTCCTCCTTTTAATACAGATACGACAATGTTCGGCAGATTACGGCAATTACCTGCGCTATAAATTGAGTACGTTTCAATTTCCGTGCCAAATAGGCTTGGGAAAAAAGTATGCGGTTTTGTTTTTTTATGCGGGCAGCGGTCAACACCTGCCGACCATTCAAGGCTGCGGAGCGCGACGCTTTACAGCACCCCGGGCGCCCTACTTGAAACTGCGAGAAAGCATGATCGCCATAATCGGTGATGAGACAAAGTGTCTCAGACATCAGTCTTTTAGGGGCCAGGGTACCTGACTGCGCTCCTCGGCGACATAACAGAACCGGTGCCATTCAAATTCTTTCCGGCTTATCGGGCAGCGAAGCCCAACCTTTTTATCCGTAATGCCGATGACTTCCCAATCGCCCCGGCGGGGACCGGCGGTAATATTTATTTTTTGCCCGATAACAAAGGAATAAGGCTTGAATATGGTAACGTCGTGTATGTTCATGGCTTCTCCTGTTTCAAGACGCCGAACCCGCCGTGCCAGCTACAGTCATTGCAGAAAATTTCCGTGTCACTGTCTATTTGGGGAACTGCGGAGGCATCAACAGACGGATCAAAGCAAATTCGCCCGTCCGGGTATTGAAATTCATATAGGTCATATGCGTCTTGTGGGTTTTTGATATAAAATGTCCTGCACCCGCAAACCGGGCATTTGGTTTCAGTCATGATTCTCCTCCATATTTACCTTTCCGTTACGGATTTTGGATATTGGAAACAGCAAACCTCATGCCAACCATGAGTTAGCTGCACGGGCTGCGTTATTAAAATAATATTTCCCGATAACCATATCGATTTGTCCCGAATCGCTTCACGCAGAAGAGACGCCATTGCGCGATCAGGCCGGCCATGTGAATTCAGGGGAACCACTGCGTCTGCCGTCCGGATAATCGCCGGCACGACCGTTATTTTATGTTTCGCGATACATTCTTGTATCACAAATTATCTTGAGACAAATCAATATCCTTACATTTACCGATTTACACTCTTTTTCTAAAAATCATGATTTTTTTGCCTGATTCAGGATGCCCAAGACTTGAAATTGGGAATTAGATAACGTAGTTATATATTTATGTTTTCTCCAATTTCGAGTTTCACTACCGAGATGCGGAAGTAACAAAGTATAAATTTCTTGTGGTCTGCATGAAAGATGCCGACAAACCTATTGTTTTAATACCGCCGAAATAAAGCAGCTTTAAAAAATGGGTCTGCCCCGGCATTTTTTGTGGCATGTATATTGCAAAAATTTAGGTTAAAATTTCTGACGATTTCTATTTTTTTGATTGTATCGTCCGAACTGGTTCAAGCCCATCCAGAACTGAAAGGAAAGAACCCATGCAAAATAAGTCGGTAAAACTGTATTCTCTGAGTACTTGCAGCCACTGCAGCTCAACAAAAAAACTGTTGTCCGAATGTGTAGTGAACTATAAAATCGTTGACGTGGACCTGCTCGAGGGAGATGAGCGAAAGGCGATCCTGGAAGATATCAAAAAATTAAATCCAAGATGCTCCTTTCCGACAATCCTTGTCGGCAACCAGGTGATCGTAGGGTTTAAGGAAAAACAAATAAGGGAGGCGCTGGGACTGTAATGGATGCAAACAAGCTGTATGAGAATTTAAAAAAGGTGCAGGAGCCCAAGGGCTATTATTTTAACCGGAACATGGATACGGTCATGGAACTGCTGGAAGCACTGCTGGTCAACAAAGAGCGCTACGGCTATATGGCCTGCCCCTGCAGACTGGCTAACGGCGACCGGGATAGTGACAGAGACATTATTTGCCCATGCGTTTACCGGAAGCCCGATGTGGCTGAATATGGCAGTTGCTACTGCAACCTGTATGTTTCAAAGGAGTGGAACGAAGAAAAGATCGAACATGAATATGTGCCGGAGCGGCGCCCGCCCGAAAAAATGGCCTTTTAACGGCCTTTGCAAATGATCAATTCCACCGATTTCCGTGTTCGGCAAAATAGTTGTAAGGAACGTAAGCGTTCACGGTTGTCGGTTCAGAGTTCACGGTTTTTCCAATAACTATGCAACGATTGGTATTGCCCACCGTTGCAGCCATTTTTTGTTACAAACAAAAAGGAGTCCGAGCATGAACGAAAAAACCAGGACCATGAAACAAGTTTGTCGATGTGAGCACTGCGGGAACGAAGCAGAGATGAATATTACCTGTAGCTGGGAAGATTCTGAACGGGCAGAAAAGCAAAAGGCGGAAGCTCCGAAGGAAAACACCGGCCCCCACCAGGTCAAAGGTACTGCGACCTGCATTCATTGTGGCAATGAAGCGGATATGTGGATAAACATATAAACCCCAAATTTTAATGTCCAAATCTCAAACAAAATCCAAAGCCATTTGATTAACCCCATATAGTCTTGAATTTGTGTGCATTTTGATTTCTCTCTGTTTTGGGATTTGGAATTTTAACCATTTTGATTTGTTTGGAATTTGTTTTTTGATTATTGTGATTTTTTCTGACCTGTCTGCGTGCGGCGCGCATAGTCAGGCATAGCAAACACGAATTTCAGAAGTAAAATACTAAATTGCAGCATAAATCTAAAATCTTAGATCAGATTCAGGTAAGTCAAAGTGTTCCGATTTATTTTGTAATCAAAGTATTGCGGAAATGGAGGTGTTCTCATGGAAGAATGCATACCGACCCAAAATACGGGCCTTCGGGGTGTCAAGGTGGCAACAACGAAGATCAGCGACGTGGATGGCAAAGCCGGCAAGCTTATTTACCGGGGATATCCGGCCGGTGATCTGGCCGGGAAAGTGTCATTTGAAGAGGTGACTTACCTGCTCCTGTATGAAAATCTGCCGAACACGGTGGAGCTCTCTCGCTTTAAAGACCGCCTGTCTGAAAATCGGCGGTTGCCCGATGAGCTGATTGCCGCGTTTCAGAATATGCCTAAAGATGCCTTGCCCATGGACGTTCTACAGGCGTCGGTGGCTATGCTGGCCAATTATGATCCGGCGGCCGGAACGCCGTCGCAAGAGCCGGCAATGGAAAGCGCGATAAGGCTGATTGCAAAATTTCCCACCGTAGTTGCGGCCTGGGATCGGATCAGAAACGGCCTGGAGCCGGTGGATCCGGATCCGGATCTGGGGGCCGGCGCAAATTTTCTGTATATGCTCAACGGGGATGTACCTGATGATGAACTGACCGGCTTTTTTGACACCTGTCTGATGCTGCATGCCGAACACGCCTTTAATGCTTCCACTTTCGCTGTTCGGGAAGTTGCTTCGACTATGGCACACATGTATGCAGCCGTGGCCGCCGGGGTAGGATCTCTGTCCGGCGGATTGCATGGCGGGGCCAATACCCGCGTGATGCAGATGCTGCTTAAAATCGGCGCCCTTGAAAATGTGGAAAACTATGTAAAAGAGGTCATTGAAACCGGCGGGAAAATCATGGGGCTGGGACATGCGGTCTATAAAACCGACGACCCTCGGGCACACATTCTATCCCCCATGTCCAAGGCAATGGGACTGCGGGCGGGCGACACCCGGTGGTATGAAATGTCCAAACTCCTGGAAAAAAAAGGCAAGGCCGCCTTTCGGGAGAAAAAGGGCCGTGAGATATACGTAAACGTCGATTTTTACAGTGCATCCCTCTATTATTACATGGGAATTCCTGTGGATCTGTTCACACCGGTATTTGCCATCGCCCGAATCGCCGGCTGGTCAGCCCACTTTATCGAGGAGCAGTTTGGAGGCGCCGCCCCCAAAACCGCGCTTTACCGGCCGGATTCCGATTATGTCGGCGAGTACTGCGGACCCGAGGAATGCGTTTGGGTACCGATGGAGGAAAGGTGATTTTTTCACAAACCCTGAACCCGAGCCCTGCCCGTTCGATTTTGGCGGGACGGGACTCGGGAATTGAATTTACCGCGGAGTTAATCACCCTGGGCGGCCATAAAATCATCGTACATCGTTTCCAGGAACTGTTTATGCTTCGCTTCCTCCTGGGACAGTAGTTTAAAAACCTGGATACAGGCCTCGTCGTCCGTCTTTTGGGCCAGATCATTGTACAGCCTAAGCGCTTTTTCTTCCCTTTTCATGGCCAGTCGGAGAATATCCGCATAGTCCATACCCGGCTCATAGGTAAGATCGACCATATAGTCGCTGCGTTTCATGTCCGGAATCCATTTATATCGGTAAGCGGATATTTTTTCTTTGTCGGTTGAAAAATTTTCCAGCATGGCCTGGTGTTTTCTTTCTTCTGCGGCAAATTCTCCAAACATGTCCCTGGCGCCGGCAAAAGGCTCCTTCCGGCTCAAATTTTCATAGAACTCTGCTGCTTCTTTTTCTTTTTCAATTGCGTATTCAACGATTTCATCAATTGATTTAAAACTCATTTTTGTAACCTCCTCGTTTTGATATGTTGGCCATTGCGGCAGTTATCCGGAAAAGTTACTTCCGTCAGGCGACGTCCAGTTTCTTTTTCAGCCATTGTTTAACTTCGCCATCTACGGCGAAAACACCTTTGTGGGTTCCGTTTTCTTTCAGGTAATGATTTTTCACATCCGGGGGCATATCGATTTTTGCCAGTTCAACGGCCTCATCGGAATTTCTGCGAATAAAATATATGACCGGCTGCTGCTGCCATGTATTGACCACAAAATAGTGAGAAACATCATCTTTGGACCGAATCACATAATTACCTCCGGCCCAGTTGTTCCCCCATTCAAGATACAGCCGTACCGCCTCTTCCGGGGTCATCTGCCAGTCTATCTCGTTCATCAGTTGAGTATCGTGTTTTATATCTTCTAAATTCATCATAACAAGCTCCGATCAAAGTTAGTTGGTATTTAAATAGGGTAAAGCGAAAAACATGCCAAGTAAAAACACAGGGGCGGTCAGGACAGTGAGAAACGGATATATCGTTAATTTTCAATGGGATAAGGCTAAACATAACAGCCTTCCCAAACGGGGTTTACCAGTTCGGCGGCTGGGAAAGGGGTTTTCTGTCTCAGAAGACACGCCTGTCTCATGAGACGGTTTTATTTTAAAATTCAATGCAACCGACGACAGAATACAGGCGGATAAACTACCTTTCCGATTTTCCATACCCGTGCAAATGCTTGCCCCGCCGGTTCTAAAACATTTTTCCCAAAAACTCGACAATCCGTCGAGTCCGGGAATAAATGCTGTTGCCCGGATCTGGCACAAAAATTGATTGTATGGTATTGATCTATATTTAAACGTAACATTAATTCCAGGTGTCTTTGCAGGTTTAAAAAAATATGTATCTGCAAAATAAGGATATCAAAGTCCGTGCAAAATTGTCGGTTTGTCAAACAATGTGTGATAAAGGCGCCTGTTGACCAGGTTTTCAGATGGCATGCCCGGCCGGGAGCCCTGGAACGGCTGAATCCGCCCTGGGATCCATTGGAAGTTACCAGCCAGACCGGTGGCATTCAATCCGGTGCTAAAGTGGTGATGCGGCTTAAGGCCGGCCCGCTGCCGCTGAGAATCAAATGGGTGGCACAGCACGGCAGATATGAACAAAACCGGCTGTTTGAAGACCGGCAGATAAAAGGCCCCTTTGCTCGCTGGGTCCATACCCACCGGTTTTCCCATGCCGGCGAAGCCGCGTGCCTGCTGGAAGATGAAATCCAATACGCCCTGCCGTTTCATCCGCTGGGCAGCTTTCTCGGCCGTTCCCTGATCCGGAAAAAGCTTAAACGTATTTTTCGATTCCGACATTCCGTCACCCGCCTGGATATTGCCGATCACCTGCGATTTAAGCGGGGGCGCTTGACCCTTCTGGTTACCGGCGCCGGCGGCATTTTGGGGTCTGCCCTGGTGCCGTTTCTGACCGGTGGCGGGCATCGGGTAATTCGTTTGGTCAGAACAAGAACCGACGCGGGCGGGGATGCCTTTTTCTGGGACCCGTTATCCGAACATCTTGACCTTGAGGCCATGGGCAGAATAGATGCGGTCATCCATCTGGCCGGAGAAAATATCGCCCAGGGTCGCTGGTCCGCTGAAAAAAAGAAAAAAATCATTCAAAGCCGTGTTCGCGGCACCACCCTTCTGGCCCGGACCCTGGCCCGATTGCCGCATCCCCCGGAGGTTCTGATATGCGCTTCGGCGATTGGCTATTACGGAAATCAGGGCGCGGCGTGGATGACGGAACAAAGCGATCAGGGAAGTGATTTTATTTCCGAAGTATGCAGCAGATGGGAGCAATCGACAGCCCCGGCTGCCGAAAAAGGAATCCGAACAGTGTTCCTGCGCATCGGCATTGCGCTGAGTCCTTCGGGCGGCGCTCTTCAAAAATTCCTGCTTCCCTTCCAGTTCGGCCTGGGTGGGAAACTGGGGTCCGGTGGCCAGTATATGAGCTGGATCCACAGGGATGATGTCCTGGGGGCAATTTATCATGTCCTTGACAGACAGGACATCCAGGGACCGGTGAATGTGGTTGCACCCGATCCGGTTACAAACCAGGCATTTGTTCAAACCCTGGGGAGGGTGCTGACCCGTCCCTGTTTTTTTTCGATTCCCGAATCGGTAATACGGGTCATGTTCGGGGAGATGGGACGGGAGATCCCCCTGTCCAGTACCCGAGCATCACCCGTCCGATTGCTGGAAACCGGCTACCGATTCCGGTATCCGGTCCTGGAGGGGGCACTGCGACATCTGCTGGGCCGGATGAAGCAATAACAAACTCTGCCCGAAAAGGGCATTATGGAGGAAATCGATGAGTTTGAGACTCAGGGCAGCACTGGCGATTTGTATGGTCACCGCTCTTTTTTTCGGATTTTTACATCTTTTTGTGCAAAACGGCAGCCTGTACAATTTTGAGCGGCTGCATATTTTTCTTTTTAATCTGGTCAGCGGCGGTACGATCCTGATCCATTACAGTGAAGGTCACACCCGATTGTCTCGCCGGGCCGCCTGGTTTATGGCCCTTTCCCTTATGTATGCAATTCTGGCTTTTAAAAAAATCTATCTGCCGGCAATCATTATCGCCTTTATTCTGGCCGCCATCGTCGATTCGGTAAGGATCAGGCTTTTTTCGGTTTTTCCGTCTAACTTCTTTGACCCGCGCGCACCTGTTGCGGAAAAATTTCACCAGGCCGCTTTGCTCTGTCTTTCCGTCGGGCTGGCCATTTCCGGCCTGGTTATCTTGAACAATGAATTTTTAAAACTCATATACCTGGAAAAACTCAAGCTGGATACCTTTTTCCTGGGGTTCTCCTTTCCCCTGTCCCTGATCACCATGTCGGTCATGTTTTCCCTGATGAAAGAAAATGTCGGCGTGATGGTGAAACGACTCAAAAATCTGAGTTTCTGGAATGTCAATCTTGGGGTGATCATCTTTTTTCTCTTTATCTTGCTTGAAATATTCATCCCCCAGGTGATTGTCACCCTCATTTTATTTTTTTCCATCATACTGATTTTTTATTTATATCAAAACCTGGGTATCCGGGTACAGCAAAAATATTTCCTGACCTCCGGAATATTATTTCTCCTGTATACCGCCGTGACCGGTATTTTGTACATCTTCCTCGAATTTAATCCGGCCTATACGCACGAAAAAATGAAAGTCCTGCTCCGAATGCATTCCTTTGCTTCTCTGTACGGCTGGAACCTGAGCGGCCTTGCCGTCATCTGCCGAAAAGATGAATTCCCCATTGTCCTCCATTCAGCGACTGTTATCGGTCTGCATTGGATCACGGCCGTGATTCTGGCGCCGCTGGGGACCTACTATCGACCCTTTGCGATTCTTGCCTTGGCCGGCTATGGGGCGATTCTTTATTTTATCATGTTCGGCCAAAAGGACCGTGTCGTGCCGGTAACGCAGACCGGTGAGAGGTTGGAACAATGAAAATACCTGTCGTTGACATCGGTAATTGCACTCTTTGCGGTGGATGCATAGAGGTGTGCCCCCAAGTATTTTTTTTAAACGAAACCGGTTTTATCGAAGTTACCGATCGGGCCGTCTATCCGGAAGACGAGGTGGATGAAGCCATAAAATACTGCCCGGAGGATTGCATAAGCTGGGATGAATACTAACCGACAGATCAAACATCAGCTCCTTTGCCTTCTCAAACAGGATCATTTTGAGAAAACCCTCGGGGAGTTCTCCCGTTTTCCGGCACGAAGGGCTGTAAACCCCCTTTTTTCCTTTTTGTACAGCGGTGATGAACTTGTAAAATACCGCGCGGTAACGGCCTTCGGGATGATTGTCGCCAATCTTGCAAAACAGGATATAGAATCCGCCAGGGTCGTGATGCGCCGCTTCATATGGAACCTGAACGATGAATCCGGCGGCATCGGCTGGGGCTCCCCCGAAGCCATGGGCGAAATTATGGCCCGAAGTGATTCTTTGGCCGAAGAATACGCCAATTTTCTCATCTCTTATATGATGCCCGATGGGAATTTTCTCGAGCATCCCATGTTGCAGCGCGGTCTGCTCTGGGGAGTTGGCCGGCTGGCACACGCCCGCCCCAGACTCGTGCAGCAGGCGGATAGATTTCTTTTGTTTTTTCTGCAGTCAACGGACCCTTTTCACCGCGGTCTTTCCGCATGGGCTTTGGGAGCCCTGGGAGATATGTCAGTCATAGAGCTGCTTGAACCAATGCTCCATGACCGCTGCTCCTTGAGAATCTATGCCGGTTTTCAAATTGTGGACCGCACCGTGGGTGACCTGGCGGCAGAAGCCCTGACCCGGATTAAAAGATCTCACGCGAAGACACAAAGCCGCAATGGTCACAAATCAAGGTTATTCAATAGAAAAAAACCTTCCGGTTCATGAGTATATGCTTTTGCAATAAAAGAGGATTCCAGTTTATCACGCTCCTTGAGATATCCATGAAGTCTTGACTGATAATCGTTCAGGATATTTCTGTGGAGCATTTCGTGCTGCCACCAAAGTGTGGAAGAATCGAATTTTTCTCCAGGACAAGGGCCTGTGTCCGGCAGAACCTTACCGGTAAACCGGATCGGCTTAAAAATACCGGTACAGGGAGCAGCCGTGCCTGTTGCCCAAAACGTATTCTCCTCTTTTTGGAGATGCGCTACCAGGGCGCTGGTTGTATTTGAATTCCGTGTAAGTCCATTTGCAGCATGCATGCAGACAGTGCCCATCAGCAAATGAGAATCCGGTTTGTATTTATTATCATTATGGTCGCGCAGAATATTCAAAGCGTTTTGAACATTGAATTTCCCGCTGACGGCGTTAACCAGTGCAAGGGAACGGCTTTGCCGTTTTCTACAGGCAGAAAAAGTAGTAAACAACCAGTCGGAATAACAGTTCGCAAAATGAAAGGGTTTTCTTTTCTTCAGCCATCCTTTGCTGCGTGCCGTGTTAATCAGTTCCGGATGACTTCGATCAAATTTTTCACCGATGGTAAGACCGTTACTGATGCTGTAGGCATCTTTAATCTCAAGGGCCGCCCACAAATCTCCGGATGTTTCAAGTACCCAGGCGGTATCGGCATCAGCAATAATATAGCTGTTATGGTAGAGCAGTTTTTTATCTTGATACCCGCAGATGCCGCCCTGGCCGTAATCTGCAAGAAGCCCGACAATGCTTTCAAGGGCCTGGGCCGAAGTGGCCGAACGTTCCAGTGCCAGACGAAGCATATCCATCCCTGTCAGTCCACCGGTTTTTGAATAGGGCATTTTGGTAAACACGGCTTCATTTCCGATAACGACGCCTTTTTCATTGGCACCCATTTCAGCGCCCCACATCCAGAAAGGCCGGCTGAGTAAAACAGCATAGGTTTCTTTCGCCTGGGGAATCGCAATATAGGTGCAGGAAACCTTTTCTTGCGCGTTCCCGGCGTACGAGCATGGGGGGTGATATTCCAGAACCTGTGCTTCATTTGGTTCGCGGTCACTATTTTTTCCAAAGATAATTGAACCATCGCCGGTTACAGATGAAAGCGCCACAAAGGTATCGCACATGATTGCCTCTTTGATTGTGTTGGTTTATATTTGAGTGTCGAGTTTTTGTGCAGGCACTATCACATAAATCCCTGTATTAGTAGAACATAATAATTATTACAAAAATGCAGGTTGAAAGTCAATAGACTTTCGCCGGTCTTCCCTGTTGTGTTAAGGCCGTGTCTATAGTATATCAATGTTATTAACTTTAGAAACAGTTGTATGGATCATCAGGACATGAAGCGCATGAAACAAAATCACTGAATTATCCGATGTTATCCTTCAAGCTTCAGTAACTTCATGGTAAAAGAACAGGTGCTATTTCCCGCATGATTTTGATCTGAAAACAGCCATTTTCATCAAAATAATTGGCTATCGTAAATTCCGGTTTTATCCGGTTATCATAAAAGGAGAAAACCTTAATGTTTGTATTAGGCTTGCAGGGAAGTCCCAGAAAAAACGGAAATACTCATTATCTGCTATCCGCGTTTATGGAAGAAGTGCAAAACATGGGGGCGCGGACCCAGACCATCGATGTCTGCGATAAAAACATCATCGCCTGCTTAGGATGCGGGTTTTGTGAAAAAAAGGGACGCTGCATCATAACAGACGATGATATGGCAACGGAGATGTATACCCTGTTGCGCAGGGCCGATGTCATTGTTGTGGCCACGCCCGTTTTCTTTTTCAATATGACCTCCCAGCTCAAGGCCCTGGTGGATCGGTGCCAGACATTCTGGTCGGCAAAATATCGATTGAAAGTCAAAGACCCGCTGGCAAATACCCGGCGCGGGTTTCTGCTTTCGGCGGGCGGGTCAAAAGGAGAAAACCTGTTTGACGGGCTTGCTTTGACGACCCGGTATTTTTTCGATGCTATAGGTGCCGGATACAGCGGCAGCCTGGTTTACCGGGGCATCGATAAAAAAGGGGATATGCAAAATCATCCGGATGTTTTGACGGACGTAAAAAAAGCGGCAGCAAAGCTTGTACGTCCCCTTATCGATAGAAAAAGGGTTTTGTTTGCCTGTCGGGAAAATGCCTGCCGCAGTCAGATGGCCGCGGCCTTTGCCGCGCACCTGGCTGGAGATCGAATCGATGCCCAATGCGCGGGAAGCGAGCCGGCCGACCGGATCAATCCGGACATGGTCCGGGTTATGGCCGAAAAGGGGATCGATATGCAGTTTCGGAAAACCTGCGCCCTTGAGCCAATGATTGCCGAGACCTCCCCGCAGCTGCTGGTGACCATGGGCTGCGGTGAACAATGTCCGTTGGTGCCGGGAGCCGAAATCATGGACTGGGACCTTCCGGACCCTGCCGGCCGGTCTTTGGATTTCATGCGCACTGTCCGGGACCGGATCGAAGAAAACGTCCGGGGCCTTATTCAGCAGGGATGATCCGAATTCCTGCCGCTATGGATATCCATCATAACCACCATCCTGCAAAATAATCCGGGGCCGGGCGGATAATTCCGCCGACCCCGGTTCATATTCCAAACGCGGGTGTTGATTTATCCTCTGGCCAGGGCCATCAGGTTAGCACCCAACTGGTGGCGTTTTTCGGCCGGACTGCCGGTTTCGATGCGCTGTTTCATCTGCAGACCGTTGCTTTTGCGCAATTCCTTGTCACCTTCGACAAAAACGATGGCCCCGGGCTCGCACTCTTTGACGCAGGCCGGGTCTCCGCCGCAATAATCGCACTTGACGGCAATATCACCGGCTCCCATCTCAATCATGCCGTAGGTGCAGGCATCCACACAGTCGCCGCAGCCATTGCATTTTTCGGCATTGACAAGTACGACCCCGTCGTCATTCTTGGTGATGGCTTCCTCCGGGCAGGCCTTCATGCAGTCGGGTTTGGGACACTGGAAGCAGACACTGGGCACTGAATATCCCCTGAGGGGAAAGTTGTTTATATGAATTCTGGCCTTGGAGGGCTGGAACATGCCTTCTTTGACGGCCGAGCAGACATAGACGCAGCGGTTGCATCCGGTGCAGAGTTCGGGATTGGCAAATATATGTTTTTCCATGAGCGGTATTCCTCCTGCGGTTTTTAGGATCGTAAACTCGATAACTTAAGCAATATTACTCGTCTTTTGGCCCGCCTTCCGCGTTGCGTTAAAGCTCACATACATAAACTATGCAACCTTCAACGCGCCTTGAATACGAAGCAAAAGCCTTCACAATTTTTTAAAATTGATCAAGACCCAACTGGGCCAGCTTTTCCGGGGTGGGAATACCATTTTCATCCCACCCGCGCTTCTGGTAGTACAGGGACAGACACTTGTCGAAATCTTCCGGGGCGAACACCCGTCCGGCGTGCGTGCCCTTTTGAAGCTGCTGTTTCATTTGCTTGGCGGGCAGATAATCGTCCGCCCTGGTGAGCCCGGCCCTTAGGTTGAACAGCCGCAGAATGTTCCAGATCTTCTCCCCGGCGTGCTCCAACTGTTCCACAGTGATTGTTTCGCCCGTGGCCGTGGAAAGAATATCGGCAATGATAGGGGCCGAAATCGAACCCCAGAAGTCGCAAAAACCCATGGACCATTTGATGGTCGCAAAGTTCTGGCCGTTGACCACGTCCTGAGCCATGATATCCAGATCAAAGGGCGTCTCGCTGTACATGGGAAAGGCGCGCATGTGGCAGCCCCCGCGTTCACTGGTGGCATAGGCCAGCCCCATGCCGTAATTGGACCGGGGCTCATACGCCGGAAATTCGAGACCCTTGGACTCGGAGGTCAAATCCAGGCTGTCATATTTGCCGGCCAGCTTTTTAGCCCCCAGGGCCAGGTCTTTGCCGCGCTGAGTGGAAAGGGTGGCGATTTCAGTGACTGCCTTGAGGTATTCCACGGGTTCGCCGAATTTCAGGTTAAAATCGTGCCGTCCCTTCTCGGTCATATCCATGGCCAGGCCGATGATATTGCCGCAACTGATGGTGTCCAGGCCCAAATCGTCGCACAGACGGTTGAATCGGATGATCTGCTCCAGATCGTTGATTTCGCAATTGCTGCCCGCCAGGCAGAGGGTTTCGTACTCCGGGCCCTCCATCTCGGCGCCGTTGACGTTTGTAAATTTGCCGCAGGCCAGGGGACAGCTCGAACAGGCCCGATCGCCGATTTTAGCGGCCTTGATCGCATCGGTGTTGATGCTTTCCTTGTTTTCGTTGACGCCATAGGTAAAATTGCGGGTGGGATGGCCGCCCATGTCACTGATGGCATCCACCAGTACCGCAGTACCGTCGGTTTTGGCCCACAGGTTGGCATCGGTCAGAAGGTCGGCCTTTTTGTGTTCGTTGACTTTTTCGATAAAGGCCGGCACATCCGCCACTTTGATGCCGCCGGTACCGCGCACCACGATGGCCTTGAGCTTCTTGCTGCCCAAAATGGCGCCGCCGCCGCCGCGGCCCATCTGGCGGTAGGCCTCGGTGCCTATGCAGGCATGGGATACCATGTTCTCACCGGCCGGTCCGATGGCCAGCACCTTGGCTTCGGGAGTTCCTGCTGCCGCCTGAAGCAATTCTTCGGTTTCAAAAATTCCCTTGCCGGCCAGGGACCGGGCACTCTCCAGGCTCACCTGGTCATCTGTGATTTTAAGATAGGTCAGTTCCGTGGCTGCCCCTTTGATGATAATACCGTCATAGCCTGCGAATTTAAGCTCCGGTCCGAAAGCACCCCCCGTATTGGAAGAAAAGATAGTGCCGGTGTGGGGAGACTTGGACACCAGGTTGAACCGGGATGTCATGGGGGCCGAAGTGCCGCCCAGGGGTCCGGTCATGATAATCACCGGATTTTCAGGTGATAAGGGGTCGACTTCGGGGTCAACCAGATCCCAGTAGTAGCGGACCGCAAGCCCCCAGCACCCCCAATACTCCTTCAGCCACTCTTTCCTCAGCGGTTCTTCCGATATTTGTCTGGTGCCGAGATCAACGACAAGTAGTTTTCCTGCATAAAGATTCATGTTCCCTCCATTTTCCCATGTTCGTTAGTGAAAACTCAGATTGTTAATGTGCTATGTTAAAAAATTGGTCTGGAAGAACACACTTTCAAGACGCCATACAGACGATCAAGGTATGTTCCATCATAAAAAAAATCCTCCCAGGCAGCCGGTTAATCGTCCGAAATGGGATGCTGCCGGAAAGGTTTTTGCAGATAAAAAAGAATAGGTGTATAATTATACGAAAGAACGGATAATGTCAAGAATCAAGCGTTGCAGGCACAGGCAATTGAATCAAAAAACGGTAGCCTCGGCAATCTGACGGAAACTGTGGGCTCACGATTTTTGCAAACTTGCAATCATCGGTGATCGCGTTAAGTTGTTCAGGACAATTCAGAGTGATAATGCTGACACGTTTGTTTTGTGATAAAGCACACGGCTTTATTCCTATTGGACGTTCCTTTCATTAGCAGATTAATACAAAACAAAAAAAGAAGCAGAGGTGCCAAGGGAAAAGCCATTCTTTCCATAATCAGTCTTCTCCCCATTTTTCTCCCTTTGTGACATCTAATAAATTGGCGAGCATTTAGACACTGCACTTAAGATATCTCGATCGAAAACTATGCTTTTGTATAGCATTTTCAACTTGAATTTGAATTGTAATTTCTCAAAGTTTTACATTGTTTAGTTGATTTTAAACTAAATTATTACTAATGAACAATTCATAGGATATTAACTGAGATAATGCGAAGAATTGCAGGATATATTATCTGATGGCAAGCGACTGGTGACCAATATAACGATGACATCGCACAGCGCAAAACAGCATCCGGATAATAAATATATTCTCATTTCCCAAAAACCGGCGCGGGCACTGCTAAAGAAGCTCGAGGATGAAAAATATATATTTAAGGTAATTAAACGATATGACATATAGAGAACCATGGTCCAAAAGACATAAATCTGTAACGGCAACCGCGCTATTTAACCTGTCGAATTCTTTTGCCGAGCCACTTACGAGTGAAGAACTAATCAACCTATCGCTTGATAGAGGCGATCTCGATATCGTAGAACAATATAATAAACATTCACTGATTTATACGCCTAGTGGGGGGAGTCTGGACCTTCGTGAAGAAATAGCAGGTTTTTATGGTCCGGATATTAAAGCGGAAAATATTGTAGTCTTTCCAGGTGCACAAGTGGCGCTGCAAAGCGCCGCGAGTGCCTTGTTGGACAAAGATTGTCATTCAATCGTGTTTACGCCTAGCTACCAATCCGTTCAGGAAGCACCGGTCCGAGCAGGCAGCCAGGTGACCAGAATTCGTCTCCATCCGCAAACTAATTGGCAGGTAAATCCTGAGGCGGTAGAATCCGCGGTGCAGAAAAATACAAAATATATCGTCATCAATGAACCTTATAATCCTACTGGTACTTTGATGAGCCACAATGTACAGCAACAGCTTAAAGATATGGGTGCGGCTCTTTTGCGACATGCCTGACAACAGTTTTTGGTAGTCATACTATCCCTCATTTCCCGTCAGTATTACTTGATTACTTTAAAATGGCCTCGTTTGGATGAAAATTGTGGA
>Ga0075121_1000874_pt1 | contig 19859 bp, 15 predicted proteins | sample AntAceMetag02UKG_FD_69793 | JGI IMG/M metagenome (GOLD analysis project Ga0075121, IMG submission 69793) | Saline lake microbial communities from Ace Lake, Antarctica - Antarctic Ace Lake Metagenome 02UKG | ecosystem: Environmental > Aquatic > Non-marine Saline and Alkaline > Saline | place... | reverse complement strand
CCTGAGCATCATGTAGATACAATGCAGAAAGGACGCGGATATGTCAAGAGGAAAAACGATGTAATTCTCTCCATAACAATCGGTTGCAACACAAAAACATTTTTCGGTGGCATCATGGTATGGAAAAAACTTTCGCGAGTTGGCATCGGGTCGCGCTTGACCCTCGTCCCGTAGCGGGACTTGCCTTCGGCAATCCGTGCACGAAGCGTGCGCTTTCCACAGTATGGAAGAAATGTTTGGCTTCGGGTCACGTTTGGCCCTCGTCCCGAATCAGGACTTGCCCATGGGCAATCCGTGCGCGGAACGCGCGCTCCACACTATGGAAAAAGCCATGCGGCCGCTGACCGCGATGAGGCTAGCGCTTCAGGTCGACAAAGACGAGGTGATGGTCGGTGACGTGTCCGTCCGTACCGGGCTGGGCCAGATTGTTGCTGGTGTTCACACCCTTCTGAATCGTCTGCGGGGGCTGGGCCTGCCACTGGCTTTTGCCTGCGGTCAGGTTGCGAGAGACAAACACGCGGTCAAAAGCGGAGGGGGGGAAGACCATCATCGGATCGCCGGTTTCGCCGGCCTCCCTCGTGGGGATCGTGGTTCGCTCCTCGATGGGGCGTCCACGCCACAGGTCGACATAGCCGCCACCTAGCGGCTGGAGAGATGGGTCATCGGCAAAGGCCGGCGTGTCGGGATCCACATTGGTGTCGCCCAGAATAACAACGGAGGTGAGGTCCGGATCATTCCGGTACTGCCGGGCCACGGCATCGTCGGCGATCTGGCACAGGGCCCGTGCGCGTTTCGCCCGGTTGCGAGGGGCCTCGCCGTAGTTCGATTTCAAATGGACACCATAGACAAGAAGGCGGGAATCGTTTCCAAGGCGGAATTCAGCGGCGAGTGAGCCGCGGGAGGGGCGGCCGGCCCGGTCCAACTGATAAAAGCCCAGCTGGCGCACATCGCTGGGTGGAAGTCGGGAGAGCATGCCCAGATTCAACTTCTCCTTGTCACCGGAGGAGCGGAGCAGGTGGGTGACATAGACATAGGGGTAGGGGGTGTCGAACTGGGCATTGAGGAATTCCAGTGTCCGACCGTTTTCGATTTCCTGCAGGAGGAGGACATCCGGATCGGCTTCCTGGATGATCTCTGCGGCGCCTTCGGCCTGTGCAATATAGAGCTCAGGGGTGCGTTCGGGGCCGTCGTTGCGGGCATCGGTGAAATGCTCGAGGTTGTAGGTGGCGACACGGATGCTTCGAAGGGTGCGATGATGTTCATGAGTCCCCGGCGCGAGGACGGGTTTGAGGGTTGTGATTCGCAGTCCAGGCTTGGGCTGGGCCAGAAACCACAGCAAAAGAGCTACGGCAACCAGGAGGGCGGCGTAGATGGCACGTGTGGGATGGGTAGAGGATGTCTTCTTTGTCATGCGGGTGTTTATGTCGGAAAAGCGGTGCAGATGCGAGTCAAAAGAGATCGGTGCCGGGGTGTCGTTTGGATTGATTGCGGCTGCGGGCTTGTGATAGTTTCCATTTATCAGGGCAAGGGGCCCGTCAAACCACGGAGAGAAAAGATGAGCAAAAAATGGATGTTGGCATTGGCGTTGGTGTTGTTGAGCACGACGGTCGTTCTGGCGGGGTGGCAAGTGGTCTCGGATGTGACGGCGGGCGGCGGGGCCAAAGAACTGGTGGTGAACCGTTCGGTCCAGTCGGTCCAGATTGAATGCACGAGCGGCACGGTGATCATCAATACTGTGGTGATTCGCGAAGGGGGAGCCAAGAACCCCATCACCGTTGCGCGGAAGTTCACGGTGGGGGAGAAGCAGGAGCTGAACCTCGGTGGAACGAAGCAGGTGACGGGATTGCGCATCAGTGACAGTGGTCGCGGGACCTATAAGGTTTCCACCCAGTAAAGAATCCGTCTGGCGCGTGGTTGGCCTTTTGAGCGCATCCGGGAGAGGGAGTTGACGGGAAAATCGGGCTCCCGGCGAAAAAAGTTCAAAAAAAGTCAAAAAAAGTTGACAAGGGCGAGCGTATCGGTATTATGCGCCCAACATTTGAGAGGGTCGGTAAGCCGTTTCAGGTGGATAATTGCGTGAAAAACAAGGCATTTAGCGCTTTCCGAGCCTCTCCGGGAAACCCTAGGTACGGTTGGGCTATGTCTTGTTCTTGTCTTTATTGGCGAGGGTGTTGGAGCGCGAGAGAGAGCGTGCCTGTGTAGCTCAGTTGGCAGAGCACGTCCTTGGTAAGGACGAGGTCAGCGGTTCAATCCCGCTCGCAGGCTCCAAATTTGATTTGAGTGTAGGAACAGTAAAACGCGTCGGCAACGGCGCATAAGATTTAAAAAGAAACAACGCAGGGAGAAACTCCATGGCCAAGGATAAATTCGAGAGAACAAAGCCTCACGTCAACGTCGGTACGATCGGTCACGTCGATCACGGCAAAACCACGCTGACCGCAGCGATCACCCATACCCAGAGCCTGAAGGGTCTGGCGGACTATATCAGCTATGACCAAGTGGCCAAAGCGTCTGAGTCTCAGGGTCGCCGCGACAAAACCAAAATTTTAACCATTGCGACTTCGCATGTGGAATATCAGACGGCCAACCGTCATTATGCCCATGTGGATTGCCCCGGCCATGCGGATTATATCAAAAATATGATTACGGGTGCGGCGCAGATGGATGGCGCGATCCTCGTGGTCAGCGCTTCCGATGGTCCGATGCCCCAGACCCGCGAGCACATTCTGCTGGCCCGTCAGGTCGGCGTGCCTTCCATCGTTGTCTTCCTGAACAAGTGCGACACGGTCGATGACGACGAATTGCTCGATCTCGTCGAGATGGAAGTTCGCGAACTCCTCTCCAAGTATGAGTTCCCTGGCGATGATACCCCGATCATTCGTGGTTCTGCGATCAAGGCGATTGAGTCGGATGATCCCGAGAGCGACGCCTGCAAGTGCATCACGGAATTGCTGGACGCTCTGGACACCTTTGTAGAAGAGCCGGCCCGTCCGCTGGATCAGCCTTACCTGATGCCCATCGAAGATGTGTTTTCCATCGAAGGTCGCGGTACCGTAGTGACCGGTCGCATCGAACGCGGCGTCATCAAGGTCGGTGAAGAAGTTGCCATTGTCGGCCTGCGCGACACCGTCAAGACCACCTGCACGGGTGTGGAAATGTTCCGCAAACTCCTGGATCAGGGTCAGGCCGGTGACAACGTCGGTATCCTGCTTCGCGGTATTAAGAAGGAAGATGTTGAGCGCGGTCAGGTGCTGGCCAAGCCCGGTTCCATTAACCCGCACACGAAGTTTAAAGCGAGCGTGTATGTGTTGAGCAAGGATGAAGGTGGACGTCATACCCCGTTCTTCAAGGGCTATCGCCCTCAGTTCTACTTCCGCACAACGGATGTGACCGGCGATGTGACCTTGCCGGAAGGTGTCGAGATGGTGATGCCGGGCGACAACATTGACATGGATGTCGAGTTGATCACCCCGATCGCCATGGAATTGAACATGCGTTTCGCGATCCGCGAAGGTGGCCGTACTGTCGGCGCCGGTGTGGTTGCTGAAATCGTGGAATAAAGATTGATGGGTCGGGTTGGGGCGGCGCTGCAAGGCGCTTGCCCCGGTTCTCCCAACTGGAGTTTGAACCATGGCAAGGGAAAACATCACGCTGGCCTGCACGGAGTGCAAGCGCCGTAACTATATTAATACCCGGAACAAGAAGATCAAGACCGAGCGTCTTGAGTTGAAAAAGTTTTGCCCGTTCGAGCGGAAGCACACGGTGCACCGCGAGGTGAAGTAGGCAGGGCATCTGGATTTGGTTTGGCGTTACAGCCTACAGGCCAGTAGCTCAATTGGCAGAGCATCGGTCTCCAAAACCGAGGGTTGTGGGTTCAAGTCCCTCCTGGCCTGCCACTTCTATAAACGGGAATGGGTCCCGACGACCCCGAGAGAATAAGGCGAACAGACATGAGCAAAATTGCAGAGAACATGGGCGGACTCCGCGGGTTCTTTGGCGAGGTGAGTGCCGAGCTGAAGAAATGCGCGTGGCCGACGCGTCCGGAACTGTTCGATTCGACAGTGATGGTCATCATTTCAGTTGCGTTGCTGGGCGGGTTTGTAGCGATTTGCGATGTGTTGTTGCGCGAAATTATTCGCCGGGTCATCTAAGGGAATCTCAACCGTCATGGAAAAACATTGGTATGTATTGCACGCGCTCTCCGGACAGGAGGGCAAAGCGCTGGCCAACCTCGAAAAGCGCAAGCAGGTCGAGGAGATGGAAGACTACATTGGTGAGATTCTGATTCCCACCGAACAGGTCTCGGAAGTGAAGCAGGGCAAGCGGACCACGCTGACTCGGAAGTTCTTTCCGGGCTATGTGCTGATCCAGATAGCGCTGTTTGACGAAGAGAAGCGCCTGATGGAGAAGCCCTGGTCGTTTATCCAGGGGACGCCGGGCCTGATCGGGTTTATCGGCGGCGACCGTCCGGTGGCGTTGCGCCCCGACGAGATCGATAAGATTTTAGTGCAGATTGAAGAGAAGAAGGAACGGGTGAAACCCAAGGTGGTCTTCGAACCGGGCGAATCGGTCAAGATCACGGATGGCCCGTTCCTGAGCTTTAGCGGTTTAGTGGAAGAAGTAGACCCGGAACGCGGGAAGCTGAAAGTATCGGTATCGATCTTCGGCCGTACGGCGCCGGTGGAGTTGGAATATTGGCAGGTGGAAAGAGGCGACTAGCCTCAGGTGGATATTTATGGCGAAGAAAGTTACAGGTATAGTTAAGTTGCAGATCCCGGCGGGTCAGGCCAATCCTGCGCCTCCGGTAGGTCCGGCGTTGGGTCAGCAAGGTGTCAACATCATGGGATTCTGCAAAGAATTCAATTCGGCGACACAGAAGCAGGCTGGAATGATCATTCCGGTCGTGATCACCGTCTATCAGGACAAGAGTTTCACGTTCATTACCAAGAGCCCTCCGGCCTCTTCGCTGCTTAAGAAGGCAGCGGGTATCGCCAAGGGATCGGGTGTGCCGAACCGCGACAAAGTGGGGAAAGTCACACGTGAACAGATGCTCGAGATCGTCAAGATTAAGGCGAAAGATCTGAACGCGAGCGATGAGGACCATGCGGTGCGCATGGTAGAAGGCACGGCGAGAAGCATGGGAATCGAAGTGGAGTAAGGCGAAGCCATGACATTTCACGGTAAACAATATAAAGCAGCAGCGGCCAAGGTGGATCGGGAAACCCTGTACACCATTGAAGGAGCCATCCGGTTCCTGAAAGACAACCCGACTGCGAAGTTTGATGCGACGGCGGAAATTGCTTTCCGTCTGGGTGTGGATCCGACCAAGAGTGACCAGGCGGTGCGCGGCACCGTCACCTTGCCTCACGGCTCGGGCAAAGTCGTTCGGGTGCTGGTGTTCGCGAATGGACCTGCGGCGGATGCCGCCCGCGAAGCCGGCGCTGAGTTCGTCGGGTTCGAGGACATGCTGGAGAAGGTCAAGGGCGGTTTCACGGACTTCGATGTGGCAGTGGCCACGCCGGATGCTATGAAGGAAGTCCGAAAGCTGGGTAAGGTGCTGGGTCCTCGCGGCCTGATGCCCAACCCGAAGACGGGCACCGTCAGCGATGACACGGCGGCCGCAGTCAAGGCCTGCAAAGCGGGACGCGTGGAGTTCCGGATGGACCGACACGGCAACGTAATGGTTCCCTTTGGCAAGTTCTCCTTTGAGATCGATGCCCTGGTGGAAAACTGCAAGTCGATTATCGGTGCCCTGAATCATGCCCGGCCGACGGTGGCGAAGGGCTTGTTCATCAAGCGCGGAACCATCACCTCGACCATGGGCCCCGGCCTTCGGCTGGACTCGCGAGAGATGTCATAGTTTTACAGGAACGGGAGATCAAACGATGAGACCGGAAAAAGAGGCGATTGTCAGGGAAATCAAAGAGCAGCTCGAAGGCTCCTCTTTCACGATTCTGACCAACTTTTCGACGATGAACACCGTGAAGACCGCTGCCCTTCGGGCCGCGCTTCAGGAGTCCGAGGCCCAATATCATGTGGTGCCGAACCGGTTGTTCAACGTTGTCACAAAAGAACTGAACTATGAGGGTCTGGAGGCCGGACTGAAGGGTCCTACCGCTATTGTCTTCGGTTCAGGCGATGTAGCCGCGGCGGCGAAAGCCTTGAGCGAGTTCATCAAGGGGAATGCAAAGGTACCTGTGATCAAACTGGGCTATATGGATGGCACCGTTTTGAGCGCAGAGCAAATCAACGTTCTGGCCACGCTGCCGCCGCTGAAGGTGATGCAGGGTGTGTTCGTTGGGACGCTGGCCGCCCCGATGTCGAATTTGGTTGGCGTGATGAGCCAAAAACTGGCGAGCCTGGTGTATGTGCTGCAGGCTGCCGCAGATAAGAAAAACGCGGCCTAAGCACAGGGCCCGAAATCACAATCACGATTTAAAAAATAACGGATCAGGAGAATACTCATGAGCGAAGAAGTGAAACTCGAAGGTAAGATGGCGGAATTTGTGGACTGGATTGAGACCGTATCGGTTTTGGAACTGTCTCAGTTGGTGAAGGCATTGGAAGATCGTCTGGGCGTATCGGCCGCTGCTCCGGCAGCTGTTGCAGCCGCTCCGGCCGCTGGTGGCGGAGCCGCCGAAGAAGAACAGACGGAATTCACGGTTGAATTGACCGCCGCGGGTTCGTCCAAGATCGCCGTCATCAAGGAAGTGCGCACGATCACCGGTCTCGGCTTGAAAGAAGCCAAGGATCTGGTCGAAGCCGCTCCGAAGGCTGTCAAGGAAGGCGTCGACAAGGACGAAGCTGAAAAGGTTCAGAAGCAGTTGGAAGCTGCTGGCGCTAAGGTCACCATCAAGTAGTTCTCCAGTTGTGGTGTGACGGTCGCCCCGGGTCGCTTTACGCGCATCCGGGGTGTACCCGTCTTTTGGTTTTCGTGGTTTTCACCCTTGAACAATAGGTGACCCGATGGTTGACAGGATTAATTTTGGTAAGTTGACGGATGTGGTCGAGCTACCGGATCTCATTGAGATCCAGACGCGCTCGTACCGCGATTTTTTGCAGATGGATACGGCGCCGAACAAGCGTCGTGCCGTGGGTCTGCAGGCGGTTTTCAAGGAAGTGTTCCCCATCGAAAGCTATGATGGGAACTGCACCCTGGATTTCGTTAAATATGAGGTGACCCCGCCTAAACAGCTGCCGTTTGTGAGCCTGAAAGAAGGCGAATCGCATACGGCGGCCCTGCATGTGACTTTCCGCCTGAAGAACCAGGCCGAAGTGCGCGAAGAGACTGTTTTCATGGGCGAAGTGCCTTTGATCACCGAGCAGGGAACCTTTATTGTCAATGGTGCCGAGCGCGTCATTGTCAGTCAGCTTCATCGGTCGCCGGGGCTCTGCTTCGAGCAGAGCGTCCATGCGAACGGCACCCTGCTGCATTCCTTCCGGATCATTCCGGACCGCGGCTCCTGGGTCGAAGTCCAGTTTGATACGGCGGATTTGCTCAACATCTATCTCGACCGCAAGAAACGCCGCCGGAAATTCCTGGCGACCACCTTCCTGCGTGCCCTGGGATACGGAAGCGATGAAGAACTGCTGGGTCTGTTCTATACCTTTGAGAAGCTGGATGTGGCCAAGGCCAAATCCGATCAGCTCGAAAACCGCGTGGTTAAAACGGACATCGTGGATGAAGACAGCCAAAGCATTCTGGTCAAGAAGTTCGAGCCGGTCACCAAGGACTTGCTTAAGCAGCTTCAGGCCGCCGGCATCAAGAAGCTCGATGTGGTCAATGTGTCTTGGGATGAAGGTTTGTTGCTGAAGAGTGTCCGCAAGGACCCCTCCGACAACGCCGACGATGCCCTGAAGGAAATCTATCACAAACTGCGTCCGGGCGATCCCCCGACAACCTCCAATGCCCGTCAGCTGCTGAAACGGATATTCTTTGATCCGCGCCGCTATGACCTCGGCCGCGTGGGTCGTTACAAGATCCAGCAGAAGCTGGGCCTCGATCCCAAGAACGAGAGCCGGGTGCTGGAAAAAGAAGATTTTGTGGCCGCTGTGAAATATCTAATCAACCTTCGCCGAGGCGAGGGGACCATCGACGATATTGATCATCTCGGCAGCCGCCGTATCCGTACGGTGGGTGAGCTGGTTGAAAACCAGTGCCGCGTAGGGTTGGCCCGAACCGAACGCCTGGTGCGCGAACGCATGACGGTGTTTGATCAGCAGGCCGAAAAACTGACGCCCCAGAAGCTTATCAATCCCAAGGCCCTGGCCGCAGTGATTCGTGACTTCTTCGGTCGCAGTCAGCTCTCCCAGTTTATGGATCAGACCAACCCGCTGGCCGAATTGACCCACAAACGCCGTCTCAGCGCCCTCGGACCAGGCGGTCTGAGCCGCGAACGCGCCGGCTTTGAGGTTCGCGATGTGCATTCGTCGCATTATGGCCGCATCTGCCCGATTGAAACGCCTGAAGGGCCGAATATCGGACTGATCTCGTCGCTGTCGATGTATGCTCGCGTTAACGAATTCGGGTTCATTGAGACTCCGTACCGTCGCGTGGTGGGCGGGAAGGTCTCGAAGACCGTTATCGATTATCTGACGGCTGACCAAGAGGAAAACTATGTGATCGCGCAGGCGAATGCCCCTCTGAATGAGGATGGTTCGTTTGCCCGCGAGACCGTGGCGGGCCGCTATCGCGGTGAGTTCCTCGAAGTGGCCGTGGATCGTGCCAACTATATGGATGTGTCACCGAAACAGGTGGTCTCCGTGGCGGCCGGTTTGATCCCGTTCCTCGAGCACGATGATGCGAACCGCGCTCTGATGGGGGCCAACATGCAGCGCCAGGCGGTGCCGTTGTTGCGCGTCGAGGCTCCGTATGTGGCGACGGGCGTGGAAGCCCGCGTGGCACGCGACAGCCGCGTGATGGTGATTGCCCGTGAGTCGGGCAAGACAGCCTATGTGGCCGCCGACCGTATTGTGGTGTCGAAGGACGGCTCCATGCCGACCAAGAAGACGCCGCAGGAGGATTATCAGTCCTATGATCTCCGCAAGTTCACGCGCTCGAATGCGGGGACCTGCATCAATCAGCGTCCGATTGTCAAGAAGGGCCAGAAAATCAAGAAGAACGATGTCCTCGCGGACGGCGCTCTGACGGATGACGGCGAATTAGCCATCGGTCGCAATGTGCTGGTGGCGTTCATGCCCTGGTGCGGATATAACTTCGAGGATGCCATTCTGCTGAATGAACGTCTCGTCTCGGAGGATATCTTCACCTCGGTGCATATTGATGAATATGAGTGCGGAGCCCGTGACACCAAGCTGGGCCCTGAGGAAATCACTCGCGACATTCCGAATGTCGGCGAGGAAGCTCTGAAGGATCTCGGGATGGACGGAGTGGTGCGCATCGGTGCAGAAGTGAACCCCGGCGATATTCTCGTTGGGAAGATCACGCCGAAGAGCGAGACCGAACTGGCTCCAGAAGAGAAGCTGCTGCGTGCGATCTTCGGCGAAAAGGCTGCGGAAGTGCGCGATACCTCCCTGACGGTCCCGAGCGGAACCTCCGGCATCGTGATGGATGTAAAAACCACCTCCCGCGATCTGCCGCAGCGCACCAAGATGAGCCCGAATGAGCGTCGCAAGCAGCAGAAGCAGATGGTGGATGAGTTTGACAAGCGCGAGTCCGAGATCACGGAGAACCTCACCGATGCGCTGTCCAACATCCTGCTGGGTGAAAAGATTCCGCTGGATGTGGTCAATGGCGAAACGGGTGAGATCATCATTCCGGCGAACCGGAAGATCACGAAGACATTGCTGCGCAAGTTGGCGGCGGCCTATGGCGTGATTGCCATCGACCCGAGTCCGATTCAGCAGAAGATCAGCAATATCATCGGCGAATACAGCTCGAAGTTCGCGCAGTTGAAGGACGACCGCGAGAATATGACATTGCGTCTGGAAAGCGGCGAGGAAGCCGAGACCGGAATCATCAAACAGGTCAAAGTCTACATTGCCAGCAAGAAGAAGCTGGGCGTCGGTGACAAGATGTCCGGACGTCATGGTAACAAGGGCGTGGTCGCCCGCATTCTGCCGGAAGAGGACATGCCGTTCATGCCGGATGGAACGCCGGTGGATATCGTGTTGAATCCGCTGGGTGTGCCATCGCGTATGAATGTGGGTCAGGTGCTTGAAACCCATCTGGGTATTGCCTGCAAGATTCTGGGGCAGCATGCGGCCACACCGGTTTTTGATGGCTGTCCTGAAAAGGAAATCTGGGCGCTGATGGAGAAGGCGGGCCTGCCGGATGACGGTAAGACGACCCTGTTCGACGGCCGCACCGGAGAGTCATTCGACCAGCGCGTGGTCGTGGGCGTGATTTATATGCTCAAGCTTCACCATCTGGTGAGCGACAAGATCCATGCGCGTGCCGTTGGACCCTACAGTCTCGTGACCCAGCAACCGCTGGGCGGCAAGGCGCAGTATGGAGGTCAGCGCTTCGGTGAAATGGAGGTGTGGGCCATGGAGGCCTACGGCTGTGCCTACGCACTGCAGGAACTCCTCACTGTCAAGAGCGATGACGTCGCCGGTCGCACCCGAATCTATGAGTCCATCGTCAAGGGAACGAATTCCTTGGAGGCGGGCATCCCGGAATCCTTCAATGTGCTGATGAAAGAAATTCAGAGCCTGGCTCTGGATATCCGGGTCCAGCGCCGTGAAGAGAGCCTGGCTTAGTGCCCTTAGTGACCTTGAATGTTGAATCTTTGAACCGATAGAGGAGGCCCACGTTGGATACTACTACCAGCCCCAAGCCGATTTTTGAGACAGAATCCCAACCCGGATTCGATTATGTAAGCATCACCCTGGCCTCTCCCGAGACCGTCCGGTCTTGGAGCCATGGTGAAGTCAAGAATCCGGAAACGATTAATTACCGGACCTTTAAACCTGAAAAGGGCGGACTGTTCTGCGAGCGTATTTTCGGACCCACCAAGGACTGGGAATGCTCCTGTGGCAAGTACAAGCGCATCAAGCACAAGAACATTGTGTGCGACCGTTGCGGCGTCGAAGTGACGCTGGCGCGCGTCCGCCGCGACCGGATGGGTCATATCGAGCTGGCGGTGCCGGTCTCGCATCTGTGGTTCTTCAAGTGTGCCCCGAGCCGTTTGGCTGCCGTTCTGGATATGACGGCACGCGAACTGGAACGCGTGCTGTACTACGAAGATTATATTGTGGTGGATCCCGGCGACACCCCTCTGGAGGAGCGTCAGCTTCTCAATGAGGACGAATACCGCGAAGCTGTCGACAAATACGGTGAGACCTTTGTCGCCCGCATGGGTGCGGAAGGTGTCCGCGAGATCATGGCCAAGATTGATCTCGAGGAGCAGCTCGAAACCCTCGAAACCGAGATGGAAAACACCCGCAGCAAGCAGACTCGAAAGAAGCTGACCAAGCGGATGAAAATTCTGGATTCCTTCCGCACAAGCCATACGCGTCCGGAATGGATGATTCTGCAGGTGCTGCCTGTGATCCCGCCGGATCTGCGTCCGCTGGTGCCCCTGGAGGGCGGCCGGTTTGCCACCAGCGATCTGAATGATCTGTATCGTCGCGTCATCAATCGCAACAACCGCCTGAAGAATCTTCTGCAGCTCAAGACGCCGGATGTGATCGTCCGCAATGAGAAGCGCATGTTGCAGGAAGCGGTGGATGCTCTGTTTGACAACGGCCGTCATGGTCGCGCCGTCACGGGTGCGGGCAATCGCCCTCTGAAGTCACTGAGCGACATGCTCAAGGGTAAACAGGGTCGCTTCCGCCAGAATCTTCTGGGTAAGCGCGTGGATTACTCGGGCCGTTCCGTGATTGTGGTCGGACCGCATTTGAAAATGAATCAGTGCGGGCTGCCCAAGAAGATGGCGCTGGTGCTCTTTGAGCCCTTCATTATCCGCCGCCTGAAGGCTATGGGGGTTGTGCATACCGTCCGCAGTGCCAAAAAGATGATCGAGCGCGAGGAAGACCAGGTCTGGGATATTCTAGAAGAGGTGACGCGCGGCCACACGGTCATGCTGAACCGTGCGCCGACTCTGCATCGCCTGTCGATTCAGTCATTTGAGCCGGTCCTGATCGAAGGTGAAGCGATCCGCATTCATCCGCTCGTCTGTACGGCTTACAACGCTGACTTTGATGGCGATCAAATGGCGGTCCATGTGCCGCTGTCGGTTGAGGCGCAGATGGAAAGCAAGCTGATCATGCTTGCGCCAAACAACATTTTCTCGCCTTCCAGCGGGAAGCCGATCACCACGCCGACGCAGGATATCGCGCTGGGCTGCTACTACATGACGGTGGATTCTCAGCAGGAACGGATTCGTGCCCGCAAGACGAAGAAGGCCGGCGCCATCGAGCATTTGCCGATCTTTGGCGATTCTCAAGAAGTGCACACGGCTTACGATGAAGGCGTCTTGAAGGTGCATGACCGGATCCGCTACAAGAATCCGAACTACCAGGTGGAAACCAAGTACGGCCTGAAGGATCAGTCCGTTCTGATCACCACGGCCGGCCGCGTGTTCTTTAATGAAATCTGGCCGGACAGCATGGGCTTCTTCAATGCGCCCGTGCCGAAAAAGAAACTCGAAGAACTGATTCACAGCTGCTACCAGGTGGCCGGTCACGAAGACACGGTCACGACGCTGGATCGCGTGAAGGAAATCGGGTTTGAATTTGCAACCCTCTCGGGTATTTCCATCGGTATTGTGGACATGATTGTTCCGGACGGTAAACCCAAGACCGTTGAGACGGCGCGTAAATCGCTGGCCGAGGTTGAGGTGCAGTACCGGAAGGGTATCATCACGGATGGTGAGCGGTATAATAAGATTATTGATATCTGGACGCATGCGACGGATGAGGTCGCCAGTCAGATGTTCCGGGCGATGGAGTTTAATGAGTCCCGCACCGATGTGAACCCGCTGTTTATGATGGTGGACTCCGGTGCGCGTGGTAATCGCCAGCAGATTCGTCAGCTGGCCGGCATGCGTGGTCTGATGGCCAAGCCGTCCGGTGAAATTATCGAACGCCCGATTTTGGCGAACTTCCGCGAAGGCCTGAGCGTTCTGGAATACTTCATTTCGACGCATGGTGCCCGTAAGGGATTGGCCGATACGGCGTTAAAGACAGCTGACTCCGGATATATGACCCGTAAGCTGGTCGATGTGTCTCAGGATGTCATCATTGTTGAACAGGATTGCGGCACGCTGAATGGTATTGAAGTGCACTCCATCATGCAGGGTGACGAAGAACTCGTTCCTCTCTCCCAGCGTATTCTGGGTCGGACGGCCGTGGATGACATCCGCGACCCGCGCAGCGGCGATGTGCTCGTTGCCGCCGGTTTTGAAATTGATGAGAAGGTGATTGAGAAGGTGCGTCGCGCTGAGCTCGAAAGCGTCAAAATCCGAAGCGTGTTGACCTGTGAATCGAAGCGCGGAATCTGCGCCAAGTGCTATGGTCGCAATCTGGCGAATGGCCGCATGGCGGTGCTGGGTGAAGCCTCGGGAATTGTCGCGGCGCAGTCCATCGGCGAGCCGGGCACCCAGCTCACGATGCGTACGTTCCATATTGGTGGTACGGCGAGCGCCACGTTCAAACAGCCTGAAATCGTGATCAAACATGATGGTGTGGTGAAATACGAAGAGCTCTACGCCGTTCCGGGCCCCGACGGAAATCACATCGTTCTGAATAAGAACGGTATGCTCGGTCTGTATGACAAGGCTGGTCGCGAACTCGAGCGCCATACGATCCAATTGGGAGCGATTCTATCGGCTACCGATGGCGAGGCCGTCAAGAAGGGGACATCGGTTGCCAAGTGGGATCCGTACAATGTGCCGATCTTGAGCGAATTCGCCGGTAAGGTGGATCTGCGTGACTTTATCGTTGGCGTGACCGTCCGCAAGGAAGTGGATGAAGCCACCGGAATGGAAGATCTCGTGATCCTGGATCACAGGGATGAAATTCATCCGCAGCTGCTCATTCGCGATGCCAAGGATTCCAAAAAGATCCTGGCCTCCTATACGGTTCCCTCTGGTGCGCATGTGGTTGTGGATAAGGGCGAAAAGGTGTATGCCGGAGCGGTGATCGCCAAGACCCCCCGCAAACAGGCCCGTACCAAGGATATTACCGGTGGTCTGCCGCGTGTGGCGGAGCTGTTCGAAGCCCGCAAGCCGAAGGATGCTTCGGAAATCGCCAAGATCGACGGTCTCGTCGAAATGGGCGGAAATGCGCGCGGTCGACGGAAACTTCTGGTGCGTGATCCGATCACGGGCGATGCTGAGGAACACTTGATTCCGCTGAACAAGCACATCGTTGTGTATGCCGGCGACCGGGTGAAGAAGGGGCAGCCCCTCACCGAAGGTCCCGTCGTTCCGCAGGAAATTCTCGAAGTGTGCGGTCCTCAGGAACTGCAGGAATATCTCGTGAATGAAGTGCAGGAAGTCTATCGCCTTCAGGGTGTGGAAATCAACGACAAGCACATCGAAATCATCGTTCGTCAGATGCTGCGCAAGGTGCGCATTGTCGAGCCGGGGGATACCGGATTCCTCTGGGGCGAGCAGGTCGAGAAGCGCATGTTCCTCGAAGTCAACCGGCGCGTGGCAGAAGAAGGGCGCAAGCCTGCCGAAGCCACACCGCTGTTGCTGGGTATCACCAAGGCCTCACTCGAAACGGAAAGCTTCATCTCGGCGGCGTCCTTCCAGGATACGACGCGTGTGCTCACCGATGCGGCCACTCTCGCTCGCGTGGACAACCTCCACGGGTTCAAGGAGAACGTCATTATGGGTCATTTGATTCCGGCCGGAACGGGCTTCTCGATGTATCGAAACATCAAGTTGGTGCCGCTGGTGGACCCCATCGAGGCGGAAGAGCTGATCGGTGACCAGTTGCCGACAGTTTCTAGTCCGCTGCTGGGATCCACCGAATCCTAAGCCCTGTACTCGGGGCTTTTGCCCCGATGATCCCGGCCCGGCACGTTGCCGGGCCTTTTTTTGTATTTTAGGCAGTAAACCGTTTCGAGCATGGAGAATTTGCGTCATTTGCTTGACAAGAAGGGGGGGGGGAGCAGATGATTGCGCGAATTTTCCACCCCGGAGTGGTGTGGCTGCGATTTAAAACAACGGGCCCGAAAGGGTCGAACAAAAACACGGAGATGACCATGGCGAAAAAGAAGTATGTCTATTTTTATGGCTTCGGCAAAGAGAACACCGAAGGGGATGCCTCCATGAAGGCGATTCTGGGTGGAAAGGGTGCGAACCTGGCTGAAATGGCCAATGCCAATCTGCCCGTGCCTCCGGGATTCACGATTTCGACAGAAGCCTGTGCGTACTACGCGTCGCACAACAGCAAATACCCGATGGGGATGAAAGATCAGCTCACGACTCAGTTGAAGAGGCTGGAAACCAAGTTGGGCAAAAAGTTGGGCGACCCGAAGAATCCTTTGCTGGTTTCCGTGCGTTCTGGCGCCGCCGTTTCCATGCCGGGTATGATGGACACCGTCTTGAACCTTGGTTTGAACGACAAGTCCATTCTTGGTTTTATTGAGAGCACCGGCAATGAGCGTACCGGTTGGGACTGCTATCGCCGTTTCATCGATATGTTCGGTAACGTGGTCATGGGCCCGACGACCGGTCTGAGCCATGATGACTTCGAAGAAGCGATGACCGAGCTGAAAAAGAAATATCGTGCGAAGGAAGACAATGACCTGACCGCCGAACAGCTCAAGGAGCTGTGCGAGATCTATAAGAAGGTCTATGTCAAGAAGGTGAAGAAGCCTTTCCCGCAGGATCCGATTGAGCAGTTGACGGCTTCCGTCGACGCCGTGTTCGGCAGCTGGAACAGCGAACGCGCTGAGAAGTACCGCCAGATCAACAAGGTCACCGGTCTTCTCGGTACCGCGGTGAACGTCTGCACTATGGTCTTTGGTAACATGGGCGAAGAGTCCGGCACGGGCGTGGCTTTCACGCGTGATGGCGCTACCGGTTCCGTTGAGCCGATGGGTGAATATCTGATCGATGCGCAGGGTGAAGATGTGGTGGCGGGGATCCGCACGCCGAAGCACATTGATGAAATGCCGAAAGAGAAGAGCCCGGTGTGGAAGAAAGCCCACACGAAGCTTCTCTTGATCATGCGCAAGCTCGAAGCCCACTACAAGTATCCGCAGGATGTGGAGTTCACCGTTGAGCAAGGCACTCTCTGGATGCTGCAGACCCGTAACGCGAAACGTACCGGTCTGGCCGGCGTTCGCTGGGCCGTCGAAATGGCCACCGGTAAGGATTTCGTCACGGGCAAGTCTCAGAAGAAGATTCTGACCGCCAGTGAAGCCCTGGGCACTGTAATGGGCTCGGATCTCGAACAGTTGCTGTTCCCGATCTTCGATGTCGCCGTGGAGAAGAAGGCCAAGCCGTTTACCAAGGGTCTGCCGGCCGGTCCGGGCGCGGGCGTTGGCAAAATTGTCTTCGACGCCGCCACGGCTGAGAAGATCATTAAGGATAAGCCGGCTGAGAAGCTGATTCTCGTTCGTCATGAAACCAGCCCCGAAGATGTCGGTGGCATGTGGGCGGCGCAGGGGATTCTGACCAGCACCGGCGGCATGACCTCCCACGCGGCGGTTGTGGCTCGCGGCTGGGGCAAGTGCTGCATCGCGGGTGCCGGCGACCTGGATATCAACTACAAGAAGAAAACGATCTCCGCCAACGGCAAGGTGCTGAAGGAAGGCGACTGGATCAGCTTGAACGGTTCGACCGGTGTGGTCTATGAAGGCCAGATCCCGACCGAAGCCAGCCCGGTGGTTGCCGCCGTGGTTGGGGGCAAGAAAGCCGCTCAGAAGCATCCTATCTATAAGATGTACAAGCAGATCAGCGATTGGTCCGACAAGTTCCGCAAAATTGCGGTCCGTACCAACGCCGACAGCCCGAAGGATGCCAAGGCCGCCCGCGCGTTTGGTGCCCAGGGAATCGGCTTATGCCGAACCGAGCATATGTTCTTCGAAGGCGAGCGCATCTGGCCCGTCCGCGAGTTCATTCTTGCGGAAGACCTGAAGGCTCGTGAGAAGGCTTTGACCAAGCTCCTGCCTCTACAGCGGAGTGACTTCGAAGGTATCTTCAAGGCCATGGACGGCTATGGTGTGACGATTCGTCTTATCGATCCGCCTCTGCATGAGTTTGTGCCGCATGATGCCGCCGGTATGGCGGAGATGGCTAAGCGCATGAAGACCAAGGTCTCTGTGGTGTCCGCCCGCGTGAAGAAGCTCCACGAGTTCAACCCCATGCTCGGTCATCGCGGTTGCCGTCTCTCCATCACCTATCCGGAATTGTGTGTCATGCAGACTCGCGCGATCATCGAAGCGGCCTGCAATGTCCTCAAGACTGGCCGCAAGGTGCTGCCTGAGATCATGGTCCCGCTGATCGGAACCAAGGCGGAACTCGACTTCCTCGCGGCGATCATCCGCAAGACGGCCGATGAGATCATCAAGGCCAAGAAGTCCAAGCTCAAGTACATGGTCGGTACCATGATTGAGATTCCCCGTGCGGCCCTGACGGCCGATGCGGTGGCTGAATCGGCTGACTTCTTCAGCTTCGGTACCAATGACCTGACCCAGATGACCTTCGGATACAGCCGTGACGATATCGGCTCCTTCCTTCCGGATTATCTGGATCAGAAGATTCTGCCGGTGGATCCGTTCCTCCAGTTGGACGTCACCGGTGTGGGCCAGTTGGTGGAAATGGCGGTCAAGAAGGGCCGTGCCACCCGTCCCGGTCTCAAGTGCGGCATCTGCGGCGAACACGGTGGCGATCCTGCTTCCGTCAAGTTCTGCTGCAAAGTCGGCCTGAACTACGTGAGCTGCTCGCCGTACCGCGTGCCGATCGCTCGTTTGGCCGCCGCACAGGCTGCCCTCGGCGTATAATAGGCCTTTTCCTTAGGAAAAGGACCTCCGTCCGCCCCCGAACCCCGGGGGCGGATTTTTTTATACCGGTTTGGGAAGGTTTGTTTGATTCCGGGGGCGGATTTGATAATGTGACCATATGAGTAGGGACGTACTTCAAATTGGGAAATGGGCCGGATTGGCCGCGCTGTGTCTGGCGCTGGTCGCCGGGTGTTCCCGCGCCCCGGATGAGAGCCGTGAAGCGCGGGATCGCAACATGCGCCGGGCGGTTGCTTTCGAGAGCAAGCAGGATATCGATCAGGCTATCACCTGGTGTGAAAAAGCGCTGAATCGCCGTCCTGATTTAGCCTTGGCCCACCGAAAATTGGGTCTGATGCTTCAGAATTACCGTCAGGATTATGTGGCGGCGCTGTACCACTACAACCGCTATCTGCAGTTGAGGCCCGAGAGTGAATATCGTGAGGATATCGAAGGATTTATTCAGACCTGCCGTCTGTCCTATGCCGCACAGATTGCCGCATCCCCCGATGAAGTGAAGCGTGAACTGCAGGCCCGCGATGCCCGGATCCGTGTGCTGGAGCAGGAACTGGCCGCTCTTCGTGCGGCGCAGGCCGGCACGGCTTCCCCGAGGGTGTCTGCCCCCGTCCGACGCCCGCAGGAATCGGATGTGGTGATGCCCCCCGATGTGAATGCCCCCCGAATCCATGTGGTTGTGTCGGGTGAAAATTTGGCCACCATTTCCACACGATATTACGGTACGCCGTCCCGCTGGAAATATATTTTTAATGCGAATCAGGGCCGCCTGACGGATGCCAACAACATCCGGGTGGGCACACGTCTCGAGATTCCAGCTAATTGAACAGGAGCAGAGGATATGGGAACTGATTTTTTTGATGAAGATTTAGCCCGCGAGCGTGAAGAGGCGCTGAAGATCAAGCTGGACGGTCAGAGCGGGGGAGCTCCCCGCGATGGCGTGATCCCGTCGTCCCGCGATATACCGAACCGGCCGGTGTCCAGCCTGCCGCTGACCCATCTGGCTCGCCACAAGCAGGAAGTCAACGAGCAAATGGTGGACAAGGCGCAGGAGCTGGACCGCTTGCGCATTCGTCAGGAAGAGCTGGAAGAGGAGCGGCGGATGCTCGAAGAGATGCGCCAGAAACAAGAGGCCTTTGATCGTGATCGCCGCGACCTGAAGGAACGCCTCGGATCCGGGCTGGTCCGCATGGAAAAAGATCAGCTGCAGGCGGAACGCCTGGTTGAACTGCTGGAGGAAAGCCGCCGCATCTTCCAGTTGCGGAAGGCAGAGGTGTTGGCGCTGAACGAAGAGCAGTGGGAGGACGAAGAACTGCTGGATGAATTGAACAAGGCGCTTGGGCTGCTCGAAAATATTCGCTCCGATTACAACCAGGCAATGGCCAAAATCGATGCGGTCCGGCCGCATGCGGCCGGCACCGATATATCCATGTCTGCGATGACGGCTTTTGAGCCGTCCTCGGCTCCGGCGGCGACCTCGGGGCAGGGCTTCGGGTATTGGTTCCGGGCGGGGCTGGCCTTCACGCTTCCGTTGATGGCGGTGCTGTCGCTGCTGCTGGTGGTCTGGATGCTGTTCTACTACTACTGGGCATAACCATGGCGGCGATACGAAAACAACAATCCTGGGAGCGGCGCTTGCGTGAAATTGAGCGCGAGAAAGCACGCGTCCGCGAACGGATGGATGACGTCCATCGCTGGGCCGACACCATTCCCGAAGCGGAGCGGGTCATCAAAGAGCCGAAATTCCGTGCGACGGCCATCCCGGACTCTCCCTACGATGAAGATCCCATCCGTCCTTTCGGAATGGTGTATAAAGAGGTCGGTGTCGTGGAGCGGCAGGCCGAAGAGATGCCGACGAATGAAAGCACTTTGGACTTCCAGCCCGGGCCGGAGAGGCTGGATACTAAACGGGTGGTTATGC
>Ga0075121_1000873_pt1 | contig 19910 bp, 18 predicted proteins | sample AntAceMetag02UKG_FD_69793 | JGI IMG/M metagenome (GOLD analysis project Ga0075121, IMG submission 69793) | Saline lake microbial communities from Ace Lake, Antarctica - Antarctic Ace Lake Metagenome 02UKG | ecosystem: Environmental > Aquatic > Non-marine Saline and Alkaline > Saline | place... | reverse complement strand
GTAAAGAAAAAGAAATACGAACGAAGAATTTAAAGAGGAGATAGATTTATTGATAAAGTTAAATATAGGAAAAGTTAATAAATTTTTTTTATTTTTAGGGATAAGTATGTTTTTCATATTTACGTTTACAAACAATGCATTAACCGCAGGAAAAAATCCTTCTCTTCGGGTAGGAATTTTTTTAAATCAGAACGAAATGAATATAAGCGGGGATGGGCTCTTTGAAATTTATAATTTAAAAACCAACAAATTGATTACTAGAGAAAATGGCGGGATAGTGAAGATGATTTCCCACGTAAAAGGGATAAAAATATTGGAAAAAGGGATGTATTCCGGTCCTGTAAAAGTGATTCCGGTCGGTAAAACACAAATTATAGTTATAGTGAATGGACAAAAATATCGATATAGAGGGAACCTCGAAGTCGTACATGATGTGGATAGTAATAAATTAAATATAATTAACATTATCGGTATTGAGGAATATCTTTATGGCGTTTTGAAAAAAGAGATTTCTCCGAACTGGCCAGGTGAAACTTTAAAGGCGCAAGCAATTGCGGCAAGAACTTTTGCCATTTTTAATATGAACAAGTATGTAGAAAAAGGCTATAATTTGGATGCATCTACAAATAGCCAGGCTTATGGTGGAGTAAATCACGAAAGTCCTTTGACTAATAATGCGGTTAACACTACTAAAGGTAAAATAATGGTTTATAATGGAAAAGCGATTAATGCGGTTTATCATTCTGATAGTGGTGGCTATACTGCTAATAGTGAAGATGTATGGGGAAGTTATCTTCCATATTTAAGAGGAGTAGAATCAACATTTGAAGAGCTTGTTTCTCCTACGCACCATAGATGGGATTATTCAATTAGTGAAAGAGATCTGGTAAAAATATTACAGAAAAAAGGGTATAATCTGGATTCAGTTATTGACGTGGAATTAGTTAAAGATAAGAAGAGTGGGAGAGTGAGTAGATTGGGTTTTGTTTCCAATAACAATGGAATCGACTATATGGAAGCTAAAGAATTTAGAAGTTTAATTGGCTTTGAGGTTATCAGAAGTACTATTTTTAACTTTGAAACAGTTAGGGAAAAATCGGTTCAAAAAACGGAACAAACAGTAAAGGAAATTAATAAAAATTCAGAGCAGAATCAATCGGTAACAGAAATTTTGGAACAAAAAAAAGATTGGACTATTAGAGAATTACTCGATTTGATGAAAGAAAGAAAAAAAGAGAAAGAGAAAGAGAAAGAGAAAGAGAAAATAGAAAACAATAAACAAACAATCTATTTGCAATTACCTTTAATTTTTAAAATTTCCGGGATGGGAAATGGTCATGGTGTTGGGATGTCTCAATGGGGTGCTTATGGTATGGCGCTGCAAGGAAGCAGTTATCAGGATATATTAAATTATTATTATCAGGGAATTGATATTATAAAAAAATATTAAAAGAATATCATTTGGAGATTTATGAAATTAAAAGAATTTGATTACTATCTTCCTACGGGATTTATTGCTCAAAAACCGATGAAGCCGAGAGACCATAGCCGGTTAATGGTTTTAAATCGTTCAAAAAAAGAAGTTAAGCATAGGATTTTTAAAGATATAGTAGAGTATCTTAAAGATGGAGACGTATTAGTTTTAAATAATTCCAGGGTTTTACCATCAAGATTATATGGATACAAAGAGCAGACCAAGGGAAAAGTAGAAGTGCTTCTGGTAAAATCCTTAGATAAAGAAAATTGGGAAATTTTGGCAAAACCGGGAAAAAGAATTCATGTCGGGACAAAATTAATATTTTCTACCGAGCTAAGCGGGATTATTAAAGGGAAAGATGAAGAAAAAGGTAGTTACAATATTAAGTTTAACTTTAATGGAAATTTTAAAGAAATATTGAAAAAAATCGGACAAATGCCGACCCCACCCTATATTAAAGAAAAATTGGAAAAAAAAGAAGATTATCAGACTGTATATGCTGATAATGAGGGTTCAATAGCTGCACCAACCGCAGGTTTTCATTTTACCAAATCTTTATTTAATGAGATCACTGTCAAGGGGGTAGAAATAGTATTTCTTGTTCTGCATGTGGGGAGAGGAACTTTTGAACCCATTAGAGTAACTGAATTAAAAGATCATAGAATGTCTTCAGAGTTTTATTCTATATCTCAAGAAAGTGCGGAAAAACTAAACCGGGCTCGTTCTAAAAAAAGAAGAATCATTTCAGTTGGTACAACCACAACCCGCACTCTGGAATCAGCTTTTAATAATAAAACTAAAAGAATAATGAGTGGTGGCGGGTGGAGTGAGATATTTATTTATCCCGGTTATCAATTTAAAGCCATTGATGTGTTAATTACCAATTTTCACCTTCCTAAATCAACTCCGTTAATGATGGCATCGGCTTTTGCAGGGAAAAATTTTCTTTTAAAAGCATACCTGGAAGCGATTGAAGAAAAATATAGATTCTATAGTTTTGGAGATGCAATGATTATTGTTTAGGTATCGAATAAGAAAACGGTATATTATAGTATTAAGTATCGAGTATATGGTGAAAAAGACAAGATATAAGGAAAAATGCGGGAAGAAGTAGTCTAACAATTTACTATTTAAATTGTCGTTAGTGAGCAATTTGTTAGGGAAGAGAAGACTATAAAGACAGAACCGATTTGTAGATTATAAATTTAAACTCTATTTCTTAATCTTTTCATTTTTACTATATAGCATACAAGATAAGAAAGAAGAAATTTAATAGATAAAACAACCTATAAATTTTAAATTTTGAGCTATGGTTTTACGTTTTACGCTTTTCGTTTTTCACTATACAATACGTATACTGTAATATCTTGTACATTTATGTGAATGGAATCCCTAATTAACTAATAAGAAAGGTAGTAAATATTTTGTCTATCAAATTTGAAGTATTGAAAAAATCAAAAAAAACAAAAGCAAGATTGGGGAAATTACTTACCCCTCACGGAGTAATTGATACCCCGGTGTTTATGCCGGTAGGAACAAAGGCAACTGTAAAAGCAATGACTCCTGGAGAATTAGAAAAATTAAAAGTAAATATAATTCTAAGTAACTCTTATCATTTATATTTAAAACCCGGACATACTTTAATCGCCAAAGCTGGCGGATTGCATAAATTCATGGGTTGGAATGGATCCATATTAACAGATAGCGGAGGCTTTCAGATTTTTAGCTTGGGAAAATTAAATAAAATAAGTGATGAAGGTGTATTTTTTAATTCTCATATTGACGGAAGCAAACATTTTGTTGATCCTGAAAAAGCCATGGAGATTCAAATGGCTTTAGGCTCCGATATTGCTATGGCATTTGATGAATGTTCGCCTTATCCGGTGGGACGGTATCAAGTGGAAACTGCTGCTCAAAGAACTCTACAATGGGCTAAAAGATGCAAAGAGGTACACAATAGCCCCAAGCAAAGTTTGTTTGGAATCGTTCAAGGAGGCGCCTATAAAGATTTAAGAATCGAAAATGCCAGGAAGCTGGTAGCATTGGATTTTCCCGGATATGCTATAGGGGGTTTGAGTGTGGGAGAGCCGAAACTACTTATGTATGAAGTGCTGGATTACACGGTTCCCTGTTTGCCCCAGGAAAAACCCCGGTATTTAATGGGGGTAGGAGCACCTCAAAGTATATTGGAAGGAGTAATTAGAGGAGTAGATATGTTTGATTGTGTTCTTCCAACAAGGAATGCAAGAAATGGTTCGCTTTTTACTTCTTCCGGAAAAATATCTATTACTAATACAAAATACAAGGATGATTTAACTCCCCTCGATTCTGAATGCCATTGTTACACATGTAAGAATTTTACTAAAGCCTATTTGCGGCATCTTTATATGTCGAAAGAAATACTTAGTTCAATTTTGGGAACAATTCACAACCTTCATTTTATGGCAGAATTGATGAAAAATATAAGATTGGCTTTACAGGAAGATAGGATATTAGAATATAAAGAGGAATTTCTTTCCAAATTTCTTGTTTAATTGTCTAATTATTAAAAACAATAGAACAAGAAGTAGAAAAAGATAGAGAAAATACAAAATCATTTGAAAAATATTCTGAAAATAATTTGCTAATTGAAACTAAATTATGTATAATTTATAAAGTATTTTACAAAACAAAAACATGAAAGGAATGATTAAAAAAAATGGAAGCTCTTCAACAATTTTTACCCTTGATCGTTATATTTGGTATATTTTATTTTATACTTATTCGTCCTCAGCAACAAAAACAAAAAAAGCACAAAGCGATGTTAGGAAACATGCAAAAAGGTGACAAAGTTGTCACAATTGGCGGCGTTTACGGTATTATTAAAGAAATTAAAAATGATACTCTAACACTTGAAATCGCAAAAGATGTATTTATAAATACTACCCGCAATGCAATCGGTCAAAAAAGATAGAAATATTTTTTTCATAAAAGAAAAAAATTCTTGAAAGTAAGGCAATAATAAAAAATAAAAGGCAGGTACTATTTTATACCTGCCTTTTATTTTTTTAAGAGTGATTTACAAATATTTTTATAGGTTTTTCGTTGACAAAGAAATTATTAAAATACTATAATTAAAAAGTTAACCTTTACAATAATAAAAAATCATTTAGAAATAAAAATATACTAAAAATGAAAGGGAGGATTTTTATATGAATCTTAATAAAACTGCCAGAATTGTCAGCGTTTTTATAGTGATAGCTGTTGCAGTTATTTTTGCATTTCCTCTAGATGAAAAAATAAATCTGGGATTAGATTTACAAGGAGGTTCTCACGTAATTTTAGAGTGTAAGGACAGTCCAAATGCTTTGGTCGATGACGATGCTGTAAATAGGGTTTTGGAAGTAATAAGAAATCGTGTCGATCAACTTGGAGTATCAGAACCAGTCATACAAAGGCAGGGCAGTAATAGGATTTTAGTTCAGTTACCCGGGATTGATGACCCGGAAACAGCAGTTGATTTAATCGGAAAAACTGCACTTTTGGAATTTAAAGATGAAGAAGGAGAAACACTCATGACCGGGGCACATTTACTGAATGCCAAGGAGACTTTCGATCAATTTGGACGACCAATTATTACCATAGAATTTGATAAAACCGGTGCCACGGAATTTAGTAAAGCTACTTCAAGTAATGTGGGCAAAGTATTAGCAATTACTCTGGATGATAAAGAAATATCTGCACCTGTTGTGCAAGAGCCTATTTTAGATGGGCAAGCCAGAATAACAGGTAGTTTTACCGTAGACAGTGCTAAACAATTGGCGCTCCTTTTACGTTCAGGTTCCTTACCCGTTAAAGTAGAAATTTTAGAAAATAGGTCAGTTGGGCCTTCTTTGGGAAAAGATTCTATTGATAAAGGTATTAAGGCCGGTTTGGTTGGTTTAATTTTAATCTTGGTATTTATGGTTGTTTATTATAAAAAATTTGGCTTGATTGCAGATTTTGCGTTAATGATTTGTATGTTAATTATTATTGGTGCTTTAGCCGGCTTTAAAGCGACTTTAACTTTACCTGGAATTGCCGGAATGATTCTTACTATTGGTATGGCTGTAGACGCAAATATTTTAATATTTGAAAGAATAAAAGAAGAGTTAAAATTAGGAAAAACTTTCCGCGCATCGATTGATGCAGGTTTTAACAAAGCTTTCCGTACAATATTTGATGCCAATGTAACTACTTTAATAGCAGCAGTTGCTTTATTGTATTTTGGTACTGGAGCGATTCGAGGTTTTGCAGTAACTTTAAGTATTGGTATCTTGGCCAGTATGTTTACCGCAATTGTAGTTACAAAAATTATTTTAGAGTTATTGTCTGTAAAAGCTCACTCTAAAATATTAGCATAGATGTAGTTAAGGAGGATTTTATTAATGGACTTTATTGGAAAAAGAAATTTTGATTTTGTAAAAAATAGAAAAGTAGTTTATATAATGTCTGCAGTAATAATTCTGGTTGGTATCATCTCGATTATTTTTCAGGGTTTTAATTATGGTATTGATTTTGCAGGCGGAAGCCTACTTCAGATAAAATTTGATGATCCCGCATCTATTACCGAAGTACGTAATATTCTTGGAGAATTTGATTTAAGCCAAAGCACTATTCAGGACTTAAGTGATAATGAATTTGTGATAAGAACTGAAAAAATTAATCCGGAAAAAAGAAAAGAAATTTTGTCGGTTTTAAGAGAAAATTTATCAGATTTAGAAGTTTTGCGAGTAGAAACCGTTGGCCCGGTCATCGGAGAAAATTTAAAGAAGACAGCCTTATATGCTATACTTTTTGCCTTTATGGGAATTATTCTATATATAACGGTAAGGTTTGAATTTAAATATTCTATTATTTCCATATTAGCACTTTCTCATGATTGCCTTATTGTTTTAGGGATTTTTTCTTTATTTCAGAAGGAAATAACCATTTCAATTATAGCGGCGGTTTTAACCATAGTGGGATATTCCTTAAATAACACGATAGTTATTTTGGATAGATTAAGAGAAAATATTAAATTTAGAACAAGAGAAAGTTTTGGAAATGTAGTAAATCTTAGCGTAAATCAATCCTTATCCAGAACAATAAATACTGCTCTAACAACTGTTCTTCCTGTTTTGGCAATTTATTTCTTTGGAGGAAGTATACTATCTGATTTTGCATTAGCTTTATTTATTGGAATGGTTGCCGGAACTTATTCTTCAATATTTATTGCTTCTCCCTTATTGGTTGATTGGAAGAGTATAAACAAAGAAAGACATAGAAGAATTCGTAAGTCTACTAAAAAAGGAAAATAAAATATATAAAATAATAAACTGACAGGTTCAGTAATGGGAAAACAAAATGTCAGAATGTAATGATTTAGGAAAAATACTATTATATTTTGGTATCATCTTAATTGTGTTAGGTGGTATTTTTTTATTAAACGAAAAATATCCTTTTATTTGTAAGATTCCCGGCAATATCATCATTCGTAGAAAAAATATCGCATTTTTCTTTCCCTTAGGAATATGTATTTTAATAAGTGTTATTCTTAACCTTATTTTACGAATTTTTAAGTTTTAATTAAACGAATGTAAAAAAAATGAATTGAAATAATTTTGGTAAGCATTAGATTTAGAGTATTTACTTCAGTTCATGTAATTTTCTTTACAAATTTATAAGAAAAAATAAAAAGCGATTTTGAACCCTTTTGTTTTAAGTTAATTTTTAGCAAGATTTTTATAAAGTATCATTTTCTTAATTTCCTTGTACGATAAATACTGTCTGACACCCGATACAATATTTAAGAAAGGAGAAAAGAGACAATAAAGTGGCATATATGTAAGGAAGAAAAAGAATTGCAATTGGAATTGTCCAGAGAACTGAATATTTCTCCAATATTGGCTCAATTGTTGATAAATAGAGGGATGAAAGACTCTTCCGAAATAAAGAAATTCCTGAAAGCAGATTTTGAAAATTTAAACAGTCCCAACCTATTTACAGATATGACGAAAGCTTTAGATAGGATTATTTGTGCAATACAACATGATGAGCGAATTTTAATCTACGGAGATTATGATGTTGACGGTTTGACTAGTACTGCTTTACTATTTTTAGTATTTAAAGAAATTACTACAAATATATATTATTATATTCCCAATCGATTTCAAGAAGGATATGGATTAAACGAGCAAGCAATAAATACAGCTTTTAATAATAAGATTAAACTGATTATTACCGTTGATTGCGGCACCAGTTCAGTTTATGAAATAGAGAAAGCAAAAGATCTCGGAATTGATGTTATTATATCTGACCATCATATTCCGCAGGATAATATTCCATCTGCTTTTGCAGTCATCAATCCAAAATGTGATGAAAAATATCCTTTCAAGGAATTAGCAGGAGTAGGGGTAAGTTTTAAAATTGCTCAAGCTCTTTATGGCAGGTTAAACAAAAATCAAGATAATTTATATAAATTTCTTGATTTTGTTGCCTTAGGATCAATTGCTGATTCGGTACCTTTTATCGGTGAAAATCGTGTTTTAATCAAATATGGACTTAAGATTCTCAATCAGACCAAAAAAGAAGGATTAAAGGCTTTAATCAAGGAATGTGGATTGAACAAAGGTGAGATTACTACAAAAGATATAAATTACGCTTTAGCACCCAGATTAAATGCGGCGGGGCGATTGGACGATCCAAAACTTGCCTTGGATCTCTTATTAGCTGAATCTAAATCAAAAGCCAAGTATTTAGCCGGGAAACTTAGCGAAATAAATAGAAATAGAAGAACTATCGGGGATAACATTTTAAAAGAAGCAAAAATACAAGCTCAAAAACAGATAAGTGAAGAAAATAATTCCGTGTTGGTTCTTTCAGCAAATAATTGGAATCAGGGAGTTATTGGAATTATCGCTTCCAGATTGGTAGAAGAATTTAATCGCCCTACTATCGTTATTTCCACTAAAGACGACATGGGGAAAGGTTCAGGAAGAAGTACCCGGAATTTTCACTTATATAAAGCTATTGAGCAATGCAAAGAGTTTTTAGAAAATTATGGTGGTCATAAGCATGCTGCGGGTATAGGAATAAAATCTGAAAATATATCGGAATTTAAGTTAAAAATGAATAAAATATCTCAAAGTTTCATGACGGAAAAGGACTTAATTCCGGAATTAGAAATAGATGCTTCTATATTATTAAACGAAATAAACTTTAGTTTAATTAAAGACATTGATGCCTTGGAGCCTTTTGGTCTTGCCAACCCGAAACCTGTATTTTGTAGTTTTAAAAATAATATATTTAATTGGAGATTAGTTGGAGAGAAAAAGAAACATCTTAAATTGAAAGTGATTGAAAAAGATAGGCTACTCGATGGTATTGGATTTAAATTGGCTAAAGTTGGAAGTCAAGTACTTACAGATAGCAAGATAGTTAACCTGGCATTTAATATTGAGTTAAATAAATGGAATGGTGCAGAAAATATACAAATAAATATAAAGGATATCAACGATAACTGTTTGGAGGGTATGTAAAATGATAAACTTAAAGGAGAAAATTAGAAATATTTCCGATTTTCCGGTTAAAGGTATTCAGTTTAAGGACATTACTACTTTATTAAAAGACAATGAAGCTTTTAAATACAGTGTTGATATGGTTGCTGAACATTGCAAAGAATATCAAATTGACTTTATTGCCGGCATAGAAGCACGCGGTTTCATTATAGGTGCGCCGGTAGCCTATAAATTGGGAGTCGGATTTTTACCCATTAGAAAACCTAATAAATTGCCCAGTGAAATAGAAAGCATCTCTTACCAGTTGGAATATGGTGAAAATACTTTAGAAATGCACAAAGACGCAATTTCAGATGGAGATAGAATCATGGTTGTGGATGACTTATTGGCAACAGGAGGTACTACAGCTGCAGTATTTAAATTAATTGAAAAGTTAGGAGGAAAAATTGTCGGTGCTTCTTTTATCATCGAACTTACTTTTCTAAATCCACGTAAAAAAATGAAAAAATATGATGTTTTTTCATTAGTAGAATATAATTAGTTAAATAGTATTTCATTCTTGCGAATAGTGAAAAACAAATAGCGTAAAACGTAAAACCATAGCTCAAATTTAAAATTTAAATACCTTGTTTTATCTATTGAGTTTTATCTTTTTTATCTTGTATGTTATATAGTAAAAATGAAAAGATAAGAAACAAAAACAGAACTTAAATTTATAATCTACAAAAAGGTTTTTAATTTAGAATTATAGTTTTTCGCTTTTAGTTTTTACTTTTTAATTCGATTAGGATAAGTATTTAAAATTCATACCATACTCTATATGCTAACGACTAATAAAGAGGGTGTAAACCATTTCTCAATTAGCATTAATAAAATATATTTTAAAAAAAATACCTCAATATGCCCCTCACGCTGATTTAAATATAATTAAAAAAGCTTACAGATTTTCTTCAATATCTCACAAAGATCAGAAAAGATATTCTGGTGAACGGTATATTTCACACCTTCTTGGAGTGGCAAAAATATTATCCGATTTAGAGTTGGATGTCATTACCATTACTGCGGGAATATTGCATGATGTTATAGAAGATACCGGCACAGAATTAACAGAAATCGAAAAAGAATTTGGGCAAGAAGTTGCAATGCTGGTAAATGGAGTGACCAAGTTAAGCAAAATATCATTTAAAACCCAACAGGAACAGCAAGCAGAGAGTTTTCGAAAAATGTTTTTAGCCATGGCGGAAGATGTGAGAGTGATTCTGATAAAATTGGCTGATCGTTTAAATAATATGAGAACCTTGCAATACTTACCCCCTCATAAAAAAATAAGAATTTCCCGGGAAACTTTAGAAATCTATGTACCGATCGCTAATCGCCTGGGGATTTCCAGAGTTCAATGGGAATTAGAAGATCTATCTTTACGTTACCTGGAACCGGTTAAATATAAGGCTATAGTAGATAAATTAGCTAAAAATAGAAGGGAAAGAGAAAAAGCAATAGATTTGATAAAAGATACTATAAAAAAAGAATTAGAAAAAGTCGACATTAAAGCTGAAATTAAAGGACGACCAAAAAACATCTATAGTATCTATAAAAAGATGAAAGAAGGAAAAAAAGAATTTTTTCAAATCTATGATTTAATTGCTATTAGAATTATTTGTAATTCTATTAAAGATTGCTATGCAGTATTAGGTTTACTGCATTCATTGTGGAAACCCATGCCCGGTCGATTTAAAGATTATATTGCCATGCCAAAATCCAACATGTATCAATCCCTACAAACTACCGTTATTAATTCTCAAGGTGAACCCTTGGAAATACAAATTAGAACCTGGGAGATGAATGAAACAGCAGAATATGGAATTGCTGCTCATTGGAGATACAAGGAAAAAGGTGATTTGAAAAAAGATAAAAAATTAGAAGAAAGGCTTTCCTGGTTAAGGCAAATACTAGAATGGCAGAAAGATCTTAAAGATCCAAAAGAATTTATGGAAAGTTTGAAGATAGGACTTTTTCAAGACGATGTTTTTACTTTTACCCCCAAAGGAGATGTAAAAATGCTACCCCTGGGTTCTACCTCCATTGATTTTGCTTACCTGGTTCATACTGACGTAGGGCATAAGTGTATCGGTGCGAAGGTAAATAAAAAAATAGTACCACTTGATTATAAATTAAAAAGTGGTGATATTGTAGAAATATTAACATCAAAAGTTAGCAGGGGACCTAGTAGAGACTGGTTGACTTTGGTTAAAACTTCAGGAGCCAGGAATAAGATTCGAGTTTGGTTTAAAAAAGAGATGCGAGAGGAAAACATTCGCAAAGGCCGGGAAAGTTTTGAAAAAGAAATGGAAAAGTATCACATTAAACCTTCTGCAGAGATGACTAAAAAATTTAAAAATATTAGCATGGAATTGGGTTTTTCTGAAATAGATACAATGTTTGAGAATATCGGGTATGGAAAAATAACACCTTTACAAATATTATCCAAAGTCATTCCCCAGGAGAAAATCCCGCAAATTATTCCTACAATAAAAAGAAAAAGGGGAATGGATCAGGGAATCCGAGTTCATGGAATCAGTAATGTAATGGTAAAATTTTCCCGATGTTGTAATCCGGTTTACGGTGATAAGATTATTGGATATATTACCAGAGGGAGCGGCGTATCTATTCATAAAGTAGATTGTTCTAACATTGATTTTATCTCTCAGGATAAAGACAGGTTGATAAAGGTGGAATGGATTAAAAATAACGAGCTTTTCTATCCGGTCAAGATTAAAATTATTGCTTATGACAGGGCAAATTTAATTTCTGATATCATGCAAATATTTTCGAATTCTAAGATTTCAGTTAGCGCATTAAATGCTACAACTACAAAGGAAAACACTGCAAATATAGATATCAATTTTTCGATTAACAGCCTTGAACAATTAAAAGAGATATCAAATAAATTGATGAAAGTAAAAAGCGTCTTAAATTTAAAAAGAATAAAAACTTTTTAATTCTTAATGTTTATCCGATGAATATATAGGAGGTTTCATTTGAGGGCAGTAGTACAAAGGGTTAAGGAAGGTTCTGTAGAAGTAGAAGGCAGAGAAGTAGGAAAAATTGAAAATGGCTTAGTCGTGTTGTTAGGTGTGGGTAGAGATGATACAGAAAAAAAAGCAGAATATTTGGCAGAAAAAATAGTTAATTTAAGGATTTTTGAAGATAAAGAAGAAAAAATGAATCTTTCTGCCAAAGATACCAATTCTCAAATTCTAGTCATTTCTCAATTTACTTTATATGGCGATTGCAGGAAAGGAAGGCGTCCCAGTTTTATCTCAGCTGCTCTTCCCGATCAGGCAGTAAAATTATACGAATATTTTGTTAAATGTTTAAAAAAATATCATCTTAAAATTGAAACCGGCCAATTTCAAACCATGATGCTGGTTAAAATATTTAATCACGGACCAGTTACAATTCTTTTGGATAGTGAAAGAATTTTTTAATAAATTAAATACATCAAATAAATTTAATCATGAAGTGATGATAATATATTACGGAAAAGGATTTTTATATTTTTATTTTTAAAGGTAGGTACAAAATGAAATTACCGCTTGTTATTGGTCATAGAGGAGTAATGAGCATTGCTCCTGAAAACAGTCTATCCGGTTTTAGAAAAGCTATTGAGCTAGGGATAGATGGGGTTGAATTAGATGTACATATGACTAAAGATAAAAAACTGGTCGTTTTGCATGATAATAATATAAAAAGAATAAGTGGTACGGATGGTAATATTGGGGATTTTACCTATAAAGAATTAAAAAAATATGATATATCTATCCCATTTGCTAAAAAGCAGGAAATGATTTACCAAAAGTATCCCCAGGAAAAGATATATTTTTTAGAATTTAGGGGAACCGGAAAAGATATATTTTATCTGAATATTTTTGAACAAATTACCAGGAAAAAAATATCCTTTTTTTTGCATTGGAATGATGAGTATTTTGATAAAGTACAAAAACTTATTTTCCCAAAAATATCAGGAAGTATAATTGCCTCTGCACAATTGAAAATTAAGAAGAAAAATCTATTTGAGTTAAAAAAAGGAAGATTAAAAAGTTATATCGGCGAACGCATTCCATTACTTCATGAAGTGCTTGATATGATTAAAGGAAAACTGTTTGTGAATATTGAAATAAAAGAGGGGGAAAAACATTATCCAGGAATCTTGGATGAAATTATTAAAACAACCGAGCATTTTGGGAATGATCGCATACTCTTTTCTTCTTTTGACTTGAGTACAGTTGTTTTATTGAAGAAAAAATATCCTCATGTTAAAGTAAATGCATTATGTAATAAATTGTTTATTAGCAAAAAATATGTGGATGAGCTGGATGGATTAAATCCTTATTATCGTTTAGTTAGAAAATATGTTATTCATATGCACACTTTAAAAAAAACAGTTTACATTTGGACTGTAAATAATGAGATTGACATGCTACGATTTATACTATACGGAGTAGATGGAATTGTTTCCAATTATCCCCAAATATTAAAAAAGGCAAATAAAGCAATAGGAAAAATTTTAAAAGATGCTCATATTTATAAATAAATTATTTTTTGTTCATAGAGCATTATAATCTATGTAATGATTAAAATCATTTTTCGAAAGGAATTCAGAATTTATGTTTTTGAAAAGATTTGTAGTTGGAAGATTAGACGCAAACTGTTATTTAATAGCTTGCGAAGAGAGTAAAAAGGCGGTAGTCGTTGATCCCGGTTCTGAAGGCGAAGCCGATTTAGTTTTAGATATATTAAAGAAAAAAGACTTTATGCTGAAATATATTATCAATACGCACGGTCATAGTGACCATATTGGTGGTAATAGAGAACTCAAATCCCTCACTTCCGCTAAAATTCTCATTCATGAATTGGATGCGGAGATGTTAGTGGATGCGAAGAAAAATCTATCTTTTTTAATAGGTAACGAATTGATTTCTCCTCCAGCTGATCAATTTTTAAAAGAAGGAGATGAAATTACCTTTGGTTCACTAAAATTAAAAATAATTCACACTCCGGGGCATACTCCCGGTGGAATTTCTCTTATTTTAAATGACATTGTTTTTACCGGTGATACTTTATTTGCCGGAGGAATTGGGCGAACCGATCTTCCGGGAGGTTCGTATGACGATATTCAAAAATCTATCAAGGATAAACTTCTAAAGTTAGGTGATGATAAGATAATTTATCCCGGTCATGGCCCAAGTTCCACTATAGGTAAAGAGAAAAAAGGATATTATTGATAAATTTAACTATCTCGCTTGTGAAACTATAATAATTCAGAAAAAAGAAAGAGGAGTAAAAAATGAACTTTGCAATAAAAGATATTAAATTAGCGGAAAAAGGCAAAGAAAGAATTGAATGGGCTGAAAAGCAAATGCCGGTTTTGTCAACTATAAAAGATAGATATACGTTACATCCACCATTAAAAGGTATAAAAATTGCTGCCTGCTTGCATGTTACTACTGAAACAGCTAATCTGGCAAGAACATTAAAGGCCGGAGGTGCGGAAGTATTTTTAAGTGCTTCCAATCCATTAAGTACTCAGGACGATGTAGCCGCTTCCCTGGTTAAAGATTATGGGATTTCGGTAAATGCGGTGAAAGGTGAAGACAAAAACACTTATTATCAACATATCGAGAATGTCTTAAATTGCAAGCCCAACTTAACAATGGATGACGGAGCTGACCTGGTTTCAATTATCCATTCTCAAAGAAGCGAGTTAATTGATGAAATCATTGGTGGGAGCGAGGAAACTACCACCGGAGTTATTCGTTTAAAGAGTATGCAGAAGGACAATGCCTTGAAATACCCGATTATTGCGGTCAATGATGCTCAGACAAAATACCTTTTTGATAATAGGTATGGAACCGGTCAGAGTACTCTTGATGGATTATTAAGAGCAACTAATATTTTAGTGGCCGGAAAAAAATTTGTTGTTTGTGGTTATGGTTGGTGTGCACGTGGATTGGCAATGAGAGCAAGTGGTATGGGAGCCCAGGTTATTATCACTGAAGTTGAGCCGATGAAAGCATTGGAAGCTGTGATGGACGGTTATCAAGTCATGACCATAAAAGAGGCTGCAAAAATAGGAGATATTTTTATTACACTTACCGGAGATATAAATGTCATTTCCTCTGAAGAATTTAAATTAATGAAAAATGGAGTTATTATTGCAAATTCCGGACATTTTAACGTTGAAATTAATATTGAAGCATTAGAATCCATGGCGATTTGTAAAAAGAAAATAAGAGAATACATTGATGAATATACCCTGAAAGACGGAAGGAAGTTAAATCTTTTAGCAGAAGGTAGATTGTTAAATCTTGCTGCTGCCGAAGGACATCCGGCAAGTGTAATGGATATGAGCTTTGCGAATCAAGCCTTGTCAGCAGAATATCTGGTTAAGGAAGGGGCAAATTTAGAAAGTAAGGTATATAAGGTTCCCGATGTTATCGATAAGAAGATTGCCAGATTAAAATTAGAATCGATAGGAATTAAAATAGATAAACTCACAGAAGAGCAGGAAAAATATCTTTCTTCCTGGCAGATGGGGACATAGCCAATTAGCCAATTAAGAAATACAAGATATAAAATAGTTAAATTAACTAAAAAATAAAAAAGAAAAGCGAAAAACCATAATTCTAAACTAAAAACCTTTTCGTAGATTATAAAATTTAAACTCTGTCTTTTTTCTTATCTTTTCATTTTTGCAATATAGCATACAAGATAAGAAACAAGAAACCCAATAGATAAAGCAACTTATAAATTTTAAATTTTGATCTATGATTTTATATTTTACACTTTTCGTTTTTCACTATACAGTATGACCTGTAACCGATTAGCTGAACACATAGAAGGTTTGCTATAATGATAAGGTGGAAGCAAGTGTTAAGCTAATGGTAAAGAAAATAATAGTTTTTGCTTTGGTTTTTTATTTTTTCTCTCTACTTTTTTCTTAACTCGATACACGGTACTTAATACTCGGTACATTCTGTAAAATTAAGGTTAGTATGAATCATAAAAATATGTTAGAATATATAAAAGAAGGTTTGTTAAATTTTGTTTTTCCTTTAAATTGTAAGGTATGTGGAAAACCTATTCGTGAATCCAGAGGATATTCAATATGTGAAGATTGTTTTAAGACGATTAAATTAATTGAAAATCCTTATTGTAAAAAATGTGGTAAACCTTTAATTGAAACGGGGTTTTTTTTAAATAATAAAGATATCTTATGCATTAATTGCAGAAAACAACATTCTTATTTTAATTACGCTCGTTCAGTCGGAGTATATGATAAAGTTTTAAGAAAGTGTATTCATCTTTTCAAATATTATCGGGAGAAAAAACTTGCAAAGCCATTAGGGAAATTGTTAATAAATTATCTATCTAAAAACAAACAATTTTATCAAAAGGTTGATTTAATAATACCTGTTCCCTTGCACAAAAATGACCTGGTAGTAAGAGGATTTAATCAAAGTCTTTTGTTGGCAATAGAAATAGGAAATTACTTTTCTATTCCGGTAGGAAGAGACATTTTAATAAAGAAAAAAATAACAACGTTCCAGATTAAATTATCCAAAAAAGAAAGAGAAAAAAATTTAATTAATGCTTTTTTGATTAAAGAACCCGAGAGAATTAAAGAAAAAAATATCCTATTAATCGACGACGTTTTTACTACCGGATCTACCGTCAAGGAATGTTCAAAAGAACTAAAGAAGGCTCGAGCGAAAAATATAGGGGTATTAACTTTAGCAAGAGGGATGTCAGAAACAGTTGCCGTCTTTCCTTAGAGCTGTGGTTGAAAGTCGAAGCCAGTCGCAGGCAAAACGACCCACGTAAGCTAACTTTAGTTAGCGAGCATGGTGCGGCTTTGGGGTAAGTCCTGCCTTAACCTTAATTGGTAAGTTTAATAAGAGAAGAGTAGTAGTGATGAAAATTTTCTGAGCGAACCTTTCAGCAGGCGAGTGTGGGGGCAAAGACCAGGTCAGTCTAAGGAAGGGCGGAAATAAAATAGAAGTAGAAAAAAATAATAATATTTCATATTTAAAAAAAAGAAGGGTTTTGTGAATATTTGTTGAATATTAATAATAGGAAATCTAAATTATTACCCAGGAGGAAAAAATGAAAATTATTATTAAGGGAAGGCATATTGAAATCACGGAAGCGTTGCGTAATTATTTAGAAAAAAAATTTAACAAGATAGACAAACACTTCGATAATATCCTGGAGGCTACAGTTGCTTTAAGTGTAGAAAAGAAAAGGCAGATTGTTGAGGTCACTTTACACGCAAGTAAAGCCCTTATCAGAGTAGAAATGGAGACAAATGATATGTATGCCTCAATCGATAAGGTAGCTGATAAATTAGAAAGAAAGATACAAAAGTATAAAGAAAAATACCTTAAGAAACCTCATTTCGCTACAGGTAAAAAAGAATTGGAAGAAAATAGACCAGATAGGGAAGAAAAATCATTAGACGATAGTTATAAAATTGTAAAAACTAAAAGATTTGCTGTTAAACCGATGTCCGTTGAAGAAGCGGCTATGCAGATGGATTTATTGGGACATAGTTTTTTTGTCTTTGCAAATGATCAAACAAATATTGTTAATGTATTATATAAAAGAAAAGATGGAAATTTCGGATTAATTGAACCTGAATTTTAAGGAGAAAAATGTGGGTACAAATAAATTAAATACATTTAGGAATTATATCATTCCCCGGAAATTTAATTATAAAATTGAAGAAATTGAGAAATTTTTGAAAAATCTAAATGGTATTCTTTTCGCAAAAATTATCTTATCGGATGATGAAGATATAAAGGAAATTCATATCATAACCAATCATTCTACTAATCCGAAAAAAGTCATTCGTGATATCGAATCATTATTATTGGCTAAATATAATATTGAAGTTGATTATCGAAAAATAAGCATAGCTCAAGTAAAAGAAGATGAAATAAAAAATGGTCATATGACGGATGAATCTAAGCCATTAGTAAGATTAAAGATATCTGATGTTAAAATTTCAAATAAGGGTAATCATTTTGAAGTAGTTGTTGATTTGGTAAGTGATGGAAAAATATTTTCAGGCAGAATGTCCGGAGTTAATTGGGAGAAAAATCACGAATATTTAGTTGCAAAAGCAGCTTTAGAGGGAATTAATTCCTTTTTGGAAGGTTCAGTTTTTTTTCAAATAGATGAAATAAGGGAAATTGAATTAGAAAACAATAAGAAATTAGCTGTTGTTTCTATTGATTTAATTAATTCAGAAAGAAAAGAAAATTTAGTAGGTTCTACAATGGTAGATGGTGACTTTAATCATGCAGTCGTTAAGGCTATTTTTAAAGCAACAAACCGTAGAATCTTAACAAAAGGAATTTAAAAAAATTAGGTCGGTGAAGCCTTTATTAAATTTAAACAAGCAATAATCGATGTAGATGTAGATGTAATAGCATAATTGAGCGAAGCGAAGCGGTTTAATATTTTAAAAAAAATTAAAACCGTGGAGGTGCTAAAATGAAAATTAATAAGGCTAAATTAATCAGCTTTTTAATTAGTGTCATGGCTCTGTTATTAGCTGGTGGCGCGAAATTTCACTGGAGATAATATAGAATAATTAAGGTTCACCGGCCTGATTTATTTAAACACAAAGGGGGTAATATAATTTGCCTTTCAAATTAAAAATATATATTGGAGTAATAACCGTATCAGCTATTGCTCTTTTTTTATACTTATTACCTTCTTTACCTTCATTGTATGATATATGGTTTGTACTTATTTTTTTTATTGGCATATCCACCTTCGCTGAGTTTATTCCTGTTGATTTACCTGTCGGAGGTGGCATAAGTATCGGGTTTCCTATAGATTTTTTGTTAATTTTAGTCTATGGACCGGCCTTAGCAATGTTAATAACCGCTTTGGGTGCGTTGATAGCGGAAATAATAGAGGGAAAAAAATCTTGGTATAAAATAATATTCAACTCTTCTCAGTATGCCCTAACCGCTGGAATTGCGGGGATTATTTATAAACAAGTTGGAGGAGTTGTAGGAGCACAAAATATTATTAAATTTATTTTACCTGCATCTATTTGTGCGTTTGCTTATTGTGTTGTTAATGTAACATTATTTTCTATAGTAATAATATTTTCTCAAAATAAAGGAATAAAAACGATTTGGAGAATGAGTATCAAGGAAATAATACCTAGCTATATTGCAGAAGCTCCTATGGGTTTTCTTATGGCTATTGTATATATGGAAGTTGGAATTATAGGAATTTTATTATTTTTTCTTCCATTATTGTTGGCTCGCCGTTCTTTTGAATTATATACCAAGATGCGGAAAGTATACCTGGATACGATTCGAGCTTTAGCAGCAGCCATTGATGCAAAAGATCCTTACACTAAAGGGCATTCAGAGAGGGTATCTAAAAATGCCGTTGCTTTAGCCCAGGAGATGAATCTACCTGATCGAGAAATCGAAAACATAGAATATAGTGCATTACTTCATGATGTAGGAAAAATCGGCATAGAAGATAGTATTTTAAGAAAAAAAGATAAATTAACTGACCAGGAATTTAAAAAAATAAAAGAGCATACAATAATGGGAGCTAATATTATAGAACCTGTAGATTTTCTGAAAAATTCCTATAAGGCAATTTACCATCATCATGAAAGATACAATGGAAATGGTTATCCTGATGGTATAAAGGAAGAGGAAATTCCTCTTTCTGCAAAAATCATTGCTGTTGCAGATTCTTATGATGCCATGGGCTCTGATCGTCCTTACAGAAAAAAATTAAGTAAAGATAAAATAATAAAAGAAATAAAGGAACAATCAGGTAAACAGTTTGACCCCAATGTAGTGAAAGCTTTCCTT
>Ga0075121_1000861_pt1 | contig 20053 bp, 20 predicted proteins | sample AntAceMetag02UKG_FD_69793 | JGI IMG/M metagenome (GOLD analysis project Ga0075121, IMG submission 69793) | Saline lake microbial communities from Ace Lake, Antarctica - Antarctic Ace Lake Metagenome 02UKG | ecosystem: Environmental > Aquatic > Non-marine Saline and Alkaline > Saline | place... | reverse complement strand
GGGCAAAAATACAGGCCAGCAGATTGGTGTCATCCCGGTCCGTCACCGCCACCGCCATATCCGCGCGGGCAATATCGGCCTCTTCCAGCACTGCGGGATTGGCCCCGTCGCCATGCACGGTCATCAGATCCAGATGCGTATCCAGATCCGTCAACTTAGCCTTATTGGCTTCGATGACCACGACATCATGGCCATCCTCGCAGAATTTTTCGGCCAGATGGGACCCCGTCTGGCCCCCTCCAATAATCACAATACGCATGAATTCATCCGTTTCTTATAAAAGTAAGCCACCCATTATCCAAATCCCCTCCCCCCTTGCAAGGGAGAACCCACCTCTCTGATCCGGACAATTTTTCACATTTCGAGCCCATTTTCTTCATTTTTTGGTCATTTTTTGCTGTTTTTAGTCACTTTAAGGCTGTTTTTTTTGTTTTTGGGTGAGTTTTTGTTATTTTTGCCGTTTTTCATCCAAGGGCCCCTATTTATCGGGGTAAAACTCCATACAAGTGCTCCCTGGTTGATTCCGGCTCCCCGGTCATGGCATACTCATTTCCATGGAAATGAACTTCTGGAAAATGCACGGCGCCGGCAATGACTTCATCCTGGTCGATGACCGGGACTTGAAATTCCCGCTGGCGGATACCCGAACCATCAAACATCTCTGTGACCGAAAACGCGGAATTGGTTCGGATGGACTCCTGCTGATTCAGCCTTCGGATGCCGCGGATTTCCGGATGCGGTTTGTCAACCCGGATGCCTCCGAAGCCGACTTGTGCGGCAACGGCGCGCGCTGCATCGCGCAGTTGGCGCATGAAATCGGAGCGGCTCCGGCCGACATGAAGATTGAAACCGGCGCCGGCGTTCTGCGTGCGGAAATTCTCCCGCCGTTTGTCCGCCTCGAGCTTCCGCTCCCGAAAGACTGGCGGATGAATCTGACCCTCGAGTGGGAGGAAGAGGAACTGCCTCTACATTTTGTCAACAGCGGCGTCCCCCACGCGATTGTCTTTGTTGAAGATCTCACGGTGGTGGATGTAGAGACCCTGGGCCGCCATATCCGGCAGCATGCGCTGTTCGCCCCGCTCGGTACCAACGCCAACTTTGTCCAGACCACCGGCCCCTCGTCTCTGTCCATCCGCACCTATGAACGCGGCGTGGAAGCCGAAACGCTCGCCTGCGGAACCGGGATGGTCGCCGCCGTACTGGTTGCCGAGAAGCTAGGATTGATCCAGAGCCCGGCTCAGGTCATCACGGCAGGCGGTCACATGCTGGAAGTCGCAACCTCGCCCCTGACCCTGACCGGTCCCGCCGAACACTCGTTCCGAGGAACGGTCGATTACTGATAAGTGAATCCGCTCAGTCCTTCGGCATCGCCCCAAGCCACCTGCTCATCCGTGATATATGCGCCCAGCCGCGAGGTTTGGATCTGCAGCCGCAGCTGTTTCAGCTGATTCTCCGACGCTTCTGCCACCAGTTGGACCGAGCCATCCGGGCAGTTCTTCACAACGCCCATGATTCCGCCGATGCCATCCACAATCCTGCAGACGGTATAACGGAATCCCACGCCCTGCACATCCCCCTCGTAGCGAATCTGCAGCTGCCGCGAATTCATTGAAAAAGAACCCGCACCATCCGGACGCCGTCATGCTCTTCGATGATGAGCTGCCCATCCTTCACTAATGGGACCAGCCGCTGTTCCACATCAGCTGTCTCGGCCCCACCGGATGCCGCCAGCGCATCGAGAGCAATCGGATGGCGGGCCAGCAGGTCCAGGAGTGCCGCATCGGTCATCGCCACCGGCGACAGAGTCTTTCCCTTGAACACAGGGATCTCCGCCACGGGCGAAAACCACGGCGCAACCGTTCGCAAAAAGGCATCGGGCTCACGCGGCACATCCACACCGGCCATTGCCGGCCGGGTCGTCGTGTTAAGGTGCACCGCATTCGCCCGTAATGAGCTCACGCATTCGGCAATCGCCCGCACCTGTTCCGGAGCGTCGTTATATCCCGGCAGCAGCATTACCTCGACCCACAGAGTTCCTAAATATTCTTCACGAAGCGCCTGCTCGCCAGCGAGCAACCGCTCAAAGGTCACGCCTTCGGCCGGACGATGAATCCGCTGGAACGAGGCTTCATCCCATGCGCTCAGCGTCACCTTAACGATATCGGCAGAGGACAATTCGTCCCGGACCTCCGGCATCCACATCAGCGAGCCATTGCTCAGAACGGCGGTCTTGTAATCCCCTGCGGCCTTCACATGCCGCAGTACTTCGCCGAAGCCCGAGTGAAGTGTTGGCTCGCCCGAACCGGACAGCGTCACATAGTCGGCTGGATTCCCCGCTGCCGCCCATCGATCAAATTCCGCCAGAACGGCGGCCGTCGGCACCCACTCCTTGCGCTCGGTGGTCAGTTCTGTGGTCCGGGCCACCTGACAGAACACGCAGTCTTCGCTGCACACCTTGACCGGATTCAGGTCCACGCCCAGCGACAGCCCCAGCCGCCGCGACGGCACCGGACCGAACAAATATTGATAGTTGGCTTCGGAATTCACGCCTCTACTCTGCTCTTCCCCGGCTTCTGCTGTCAAACTCCGACCGACGCCCTCATGCCGCCGTCAAGCGAGTTAAGGCGACTACTTCTGCCTCACCCAGATGAGGGCATTGGTGTCATAGCCGGCGGCGGCGGCTTTCTTCATCAGCTGTTGGGTTCGCTTGGCCGAAAGCGTTTTCTTGCGGGACAGAATCCAGAGATAGTCGCGTGTGCCGCTGGCCACCAGGGAATATTCTTCGGGGTCCAGATCAAAGATGTAATAGCCGCCATAAAACGGGCCAAAGAACGAGACCTTGAGGCTGCCGACATCGTTCGCCCCTGTGAAGAAGGCTTTCCCTGTGGCAGACTTCTTCTTATCTTTGGCGGTCAATACGCCGGAATTCACCACGCGGACGCTGCCGTTTTCATTCAACGAGTACTCGGCCTTCACCTGATCCATGCCCCGCTCAAAGGAATGGTCCATCCGAGCGATTTCATACCAGGTCCCCAGATAGCTCTTCAGCTCAAAATCCTGAACGGGCTCAACGCCCTCGGGCGGTGGTTTCACACTGCAGCCCGCCGATACACATACGACCGCGAGTACTCCCAACATTCGTTTCATTCTATTCACCTTCCTGCTGTCCTGTGGGCTTCGGATTCATGCCCCAGTTTCCTCTGAAGGCACCTCGCTGTCAAACCCGCGCGGCTCATTTGTTATCGGATACGGCCTGTCTCCAGCATCACGGAAGAGTGGTCTCCATTCAAATAATCGGAAGGCACAATGGAAATATAGCGCTGGTGACAGCCCCGTCCTTTCCCATATACTGTTGTTTTCATTTGCAAACTAGATGGGAACGCCATGCCAACCGAAAACACACAACCGATGACCCGCCATGAGGAACCGGCTCCCTCATTTACATGCCGGATTTGCGGCAGCTCCTCCCTAACCCTTTTCTTTACGCAGGGAAATGATGGTGAATTTCATTTTTATAGATGCCGGAACTGCAAACTGGTGAATTATGATCTGTCCGGTGGCCTGGATCAGGGAAAATATGAACAGAAATATGAAGATCCCCTTGATGATTCTAACCGCTTCAACCACCCTCAGACGGCCACCTTCAAATTTCTGAATGCCCACCTCCCCCCACAGGGGAAACTTCTGGAGATTGGGTGCGGGAACGGACGCCTGCTCCATCTGAGCCATCAGGCCGGCTGGTCCGTTTCGGGACTCGAGCTTTCCTCCTTCATGGCCCAATCGGTAACCGAACGATTGAACCTGCCGGTTCTGGTTTCCAATATTGATGCACCCGATCTGGCCGACCGACTGACGGAGAAGCCTTACGATCTGATTCTTCTGCGGCACGTTCTGGAACACCTTCCGGAGCCACTATCCGTGATGAAGCTGCTCCACTCCCTGCTGGCCGACCGCGGCCATGTCCTGATGGAGTTCCCGAATATTGACGGGGTCGACCTTAAATTCAAGCGGCTGACCCGGAAACTGGGCCTGTCCCATAAAAAGTATCCGCCGGACTACCACCCCGGTCATTGCAATGAATATTGCCGGGAAGCCTATCAAGCGCTGATCGACCGCACCGGTTTTGAATTGATTGCCTGGGAAACCTATTCCATGAAACCGACACAAAACCTGCTCTTCAATCGCTGGCATATCGGCAACAAGGCGCGCGCCCTGATTCGGAAAAAATAAGCTGATTCAGAAGCGTTCCCTTGAACCACCCTTATTAGAGAGTTGTGCCCCCACCGGAGAACTGTTTTCGGCTCTTCCCATTTCGACGGTGTTTTGGCAGACTTTCAGACCGATATGAGCAACACACTGGAAAGAAAGAAACTGGAATCCGTCCGACGCATCGTCGTCAAAATCGGGAGCCGCGTGCTGGTACAGCGCAACGGGCGCCCCGACACCCGCCGGATGGCCGAACTGGTGAACGACATCGTCGCCCTGCACCGCACGGGCGTCGAAGTCGTCGTGGTCTCCTCGGGCGCCATTGCCTGCGGCCTCCAGGCCCTTGGCATGAAAAAGCGTCCCGACGACCTCCCTTCTCTCCAAATGGCTGCCGCCGTGGGCCAATCGCGCCTGATGGCGGCCTATGACCGCCTCTTTTCTAAAAAGAAGTGCCAGATCGGTCAAGTCCTGCTCACGCATGACGACCTGAAAGATCGCCGGCGGCATCTCAATGCCCGCAACAGCACCCTCAAGCTGCTGGAGTGCGGCGTGATTCCTATTGTGAATGAAAACGATGCGGTGGCCGTCGATGAAATCAAATTCGGCGACAACGACGCGCTGGCCTCCCGCACGGCGATGCTGGTCGAGGCCGACCTGCTGGTCCTGCTGACCACGGTGAATGGATTCCGGGCAACCGACGCCAAGGGCCGCATCCGCAAGGTAAATTTCATTTCGGGCGTTACCGCAGAAACCCTCTCCCATGCCAAAGGAAAAGAAAGCGATTTTTCCACGGGCGGCATGGAAAGCAAACTGACCACGGCGGCCGAAGCCGCTCATATGGGCATCCCGGTCATGATTGCCAACGGCCGCCAGAGTGGCATGCTTCAAAAAATTCTTTCGGGCCGTTCCGTCGGGACGCTGATCACCGCCAATCCCGCGCGAGCCAAGGAAGGCAGCGCGATGAATCATCGTCGTCGCTGGGTGGCCTTCTTCCATCATGCCCAGGGACAGATCACCGTCGACAACGGGGCCCGCGATGCCCTGCTAAAGCGCGGCAAAAGTCTGCTGCCCGTCGGCATCAAGAACGTGATGGGCGACTTCTCTCCCGGCGACCTTGTTGAAATCCTCAATTTAAAGGGTGAGCACATTGCCCAGGGGATCTCAGAATATTCCAGTGCCGAATTGCGCCTGCTCAAAGGACTGCGTACCGAAAAAATAAAGAAACTGCTGGGGAACACGGTTCCCGGCGAAGTCATCCACCGCGATAACCTGGTGGTCGCCTCGCAATGATCATAGAAGGAGACCTTGCATGAATCTTCACGAAACAATGATTGAGATGGGCGATCGCGCCCTCACCGCCGAACGCCAACTGGCCACTATGGGGACCCGCCGGAAAAATCTGATCCTGGAAGCGATGGCCGAATCGCTACAAGCCAGCCGGGCCAAAATCAAGGAAGCGAACGCCCGCGATATGGCCGCCGGACGCGAATCGGGCCTCTCCGATGCCATGCTGGACCGGTTGCTGCTCAGCGATGAACGAATGGATTCTATGATCAAGGGAGTCCGGGCCCTTGTCGGCCTGAAAGACCCCGTGGGTCAGAAGATCTCACGCTGGATCCGCCCCAACGGGCTGGTCATCCAGAAGATGCGCGTGCCCATCGGCGTGATCGGCATCATCTTTGAGTCACGCCCCAATGTGACGGTGGATGCGGCAGCGCTCTGCTTCAAGACCTCCAATGTCGTGATTCTGCGGGGCGGCCGGGAAGCCCTGGAGTCCAATATCGCCCTGGTGGATGCCCTGCAGGCCGGCGGCGCCCAGAAGGGGCTGCCTCCCTACACCATTCAACTCATCACTACCACCGATCACGATGCCGTTCGCGAGCTCGTTCAGCTGGAAGGGCGCGTGGATCTCGTGATCCCCCGCGGCGGCGAAAAGCTGATCCGGGCCGTCACCGAACAGGCCCGCATCCCGGTCATCAAACACTATAAGGGCGTTTGCCATATGTTTGTGGATGAAAGCGCGAATCAGGACCAGGCGCTCGATATCATTGAAAATTCGAAGTGCAGCCGACCCGGTGTCTGCAACGCGATTGAGACGGTCCTCGTCCATGAGAAGATTTCTGCCGAATTCCTGCCGAAGCTTGCGACGCGTCTCACAGAAAAGCGCGTCGAGATGCGGGGGGATGAAGCCTCCCGCCTCATCGTTCCCACCATGGGTGTGGCCACGGAAGAGGATTGGAGCACGGAATATCTGGACCTGATTCTCAGCATCGCTGTGGTCCCGACGGTCGACGCCGCTATCGACCACATCAATCGCTACGGCTCACACCATTCCGACGGCATCCTTTCCGAAGACAAAAAAGCACAAGACGTCTTCCTCCGTCAGGTGGATTCGGCCTGTGTCTATGCAAATGCCTCCACTCGCTTCACGGATGGCGGCGAGTTCGGGATGGGCGCAGAAATCGGAATCTCCACGGATAAACTGCATGCCCGCGGTCCCATGGGACTCGAAGAGCTCACGACCTACAAATACATCGTGCAAGGCAAGGGCCAGATCCGATCCTAGGCGATTTACGCTCAACCGCGCATCAGTCCTCGTCCGAGGGGGCCCCCGCTGCCCCGGCAGCGGGCGTTTCCGCCGCCTGGATGACCGGCGCGACATCCGCACCCGGTTTGAGAACGGAATAGAGCATCAGGAGTCCGAACACGATGAACAGGACGCCGCCCACCCCGTGAATCACACGCACAGAGACCAACTTCGACAGAATCCCCCCCAGAAAGACGCCCATCACCACGGAGCAGACCAGCGCGGCACTAGCGGCCCAGAAAACGACCCCGCGGCCATGGACGGCGCTCTGCAGCATGACCGCCAGCTGGGTTTTGTCGCCCAGCTCCGCCAGAAAAATCAGTAAAAATGTGGAGCCGAATATCTTCCAGTTCATGAGAAACTCCTTCGCCTTGTGCGTGCGGGCATCCTGCCACAGGTGAGACGCTTCAGCAAGAGCCCAACTCTTTTCTTTTCATTCTTCCCCGTCCTGTCGTATCCTTTTCAACTCTTGGAGGTTAATCCATGGCATCTTGGTATTATGTAGTATCCCACACACGGGAAAAGAGCGGCCCGCACGACGAGGCCTTTGTACGCGCAAAATTCATTGCCGGCGAAATCGCGCCCCAGACCTTGGTCTGGCACGAAGGTACTCCGAACTGGATTCCGGCCGGCGAAGTCTTTGCGGCCTTGAAAACCCCATCGGGCACCGAAGGAAAAGTGCCTCTGCCTGAGGGATTGCGCGGCTGGATGACCTTTGTGGGGATCCTCACGATTCTGTCTTCGCTGGCGCCCGCCCTGATGCTCTACGGCATCCCGATGCTGCTCGGTGGCATCGCCGTGCTGGGCGCCCGGTCCGCACTGGACCGCTCCCCCTTCATTGCTCCGGATATGGTGCCCTTCTTCCGGAAACTGAAGACGGCCTTCGCCTGCTGGGGCTGGATGTACATCATCGGGCTCTTTGCCTCGGTCCTTTTCCTGTTGGCCTATTCGGGACTGATCCTGTGGATGCTGTCCACCTCCCAGCCGGTTCCCTATCCCTTCTGTCCCCCCCCTTAATCTCCATGGCCTTTTCCCCTGAAGAACGTGATCGCTATGCCCGGCACCTGGACCTGCCGGGTTTCGGCGAACAGGCACAGGAAAAGCTCCGTACCGGACGCGTCCTGGTCATCGGCTGCGGCGGGCTCGGCTCCCCGGCTCTCTATTATCTGGCCGCCGCGGGCATCGGTCATCTCGGACTCGTGGATTCGGATATCGTGGATCTCTCCAACCTGCAACGCCAGATTCTCCATACCACACCGGATATCGGGCGGCTGAAAGTCGACTCGGCCGTTGCACGCCTCCGAGTCCTGAATCCCCATGTGCAGCTGGAAGCCCACTCCTGCCGGCTCACCGAAGACAACGCCCGCGATCTCTTTGCTCCCTATGACATGATTTTGGATGCCACGGACAACTTTGAAACCAAGTATCTGATTTCCGACACCTGTGTCGCAATGCAGAAGCCCTTCATCCATGCCGGCATCTCTGCCTTCTGCGGACAGCTGATGACCGTGCTGCCTGGAGAGAGTGCCTGTCTGCGCTGCGTCTTCCCCGAACCACCGGCGATGAGCCGGGCCGACGATGCGACGGCCGCCGGACCCCTCGGCGCCATCCCCGGCGTCATCGGCTCTCTGCAGGCCACAGAAGCAATCAAATTTCTGACCGGACTCGGGACCTTGCTCACCGACACCCTACTCACTTTTGACGGACTCGAAGCCGAGTTCCGACCGATTCACGCGAACCGAAATGCCGCCTGCCCCGCCTGCGGGAACGGCGCAACACCGAAGGAGTAACCGCTATGGCCGAAACCATCCAATTCACCCTCAACGGCACCCCCCAGGCGGTGGCGATCGAGGCCCAAGACAAAATCATCGATGTCCTGCGGGAGCATCTAAACATGACCGGCACCAAGCGCGGCTGTGATGACGGCACCTGCGGGGCCTGCACCATCGTCCTCAATGGCGAGGCCCGCAAAGCCTGCCTGTTCCCCGCCAAAAAGCTGGAAGGTGCCGAGGTGCTCACCATCGAAGGGATAAGCCACGGGATGGAGATCCACCCCATTCAAAAGGCTCTGGTCGAAGCCGGGGCCGTCCAGTGCGGATACTGCATTCCGGGGATCGTTCTCGAACTGTACGCGCTGTACACGAAGAACGTGGATGCCAGCGATGCAGAAATCAAAACCGCTCTCGCCAAACACTTCTGCCGCTGCACTGGCTATGAAGCCATCTGGGAAGGCGCCAAGCTTGCCCAGCAATATTTAAAGGGCTGACCGCCCCTGATTTAAAACTCTGAACTAACTGAAAGGAACTCCCATGTACGATATCGTCATCAAAAATGCGCAGTTGCGCCGCAAAAAAGGTCTGTGGAACATCGCCATCGAAAAGGGCCTCATCCAAAAGATCACCAAGACCCCAATCAAGGCCCGCGCCGGCAAAGTCATCAATGCCGCCGGCAACCTGGTCACCGAATCCTATGTGAACACCCATCTGCATCTGTGCAAGGTCTACACGCTGGAAATGATGGATTCCAAGGCCCTCAACGCCTATCACGCCGCGGATATGGGTGGCGCCATGACGGCCATCGAATTGGCGGCACGCGTCAAGGACAACTATGACGAGAAATGGATCATCCCCAACGTCCGCAAAGCCCTCAAGCTGGCGGCGCTGAACGGAAACCTGCACATCCGCGCCTTCGCCGATGTGGACTCCAAGGCCAAACTGATCGGTCTCAAAGCCCTGCTGAAATGCCGGGATGAATTCAAGGGCATTGTGGATGTCCAGGTGGTTGCCTTCCCGCAGGACGGCGTCGTGCGCGAGCCCGGCACCGTGGATCTGATGAAGGAAGCTATGGATCTCGGCGCGGATGTCGTCGGCGGTATCCCCTGGATTGAATTCACCGAAAAAGACGAGCAGACGCATATCGATGAGATGATGAATCTGGCCATCGCCTATGACAAGGACATCTCCATGCTGGTGGATGATGCCGGTGACCCGACCCTCAAGACGCTGGAGATGCTCGCGGTGCGGACACTGGAAGAAGGCCGCATCGGCCGCTCCCTGGCCCATCACGCGCGCGCCATGTGCCTCTATCCGACCCCGTACTTCAAGAAGGTTGCCGCGCTGATGCGTCAGGCCGAGATGGGCGTCGTGAGCGACCCGCACACCGGCCCCCTGCATGCCCGCGTGAAGGAACTCCTAGAAGAAGGCAATCTGGTCTGTCTCGGACAGGATGACATCTCCGATGCCTACTATCCGTATGGACGCAACAACATGCTCGAAGTGGCCTTCCTGGCCTCGCATCTGTTGTGGATGACCACCTTCCCCGAGATGGAAACCCTCTACGACCTGATCAGCGTGAATGCGGCGAAGTGCATCAACGTGCCGAAGTTCGGACTGAAGGAAAAGAACAACGCCAATCTGGTGGTGCTCGACGCCAAGACGGTCTGCGAAGCCTTCCGCTATCATGCGGCACCGACGCATGTCATCTCTCACGGCGCACTCGTGGATGTCGACAAGCTGAAGGGATAACCCCCCTTCTTCCCCGGATCGGCCCCTCAGGCCGGTCCTTTTTTGTGCCCTCAGCTCATTCAGCGGCGGCATGAGTGATAGACATAAAAGTTTCCATAGTATGGAAAGACTTTTCGCCATTTTTCCACAGTATGGAAGAAATGTTTCCACACTGTGGAAAATTCCGGGGCGGGCCTCATGCCGCGACGGGACCCGCTCAGAGGAGGGCTATTCTTTCACCCAGAGGAAGACGCGGGTAGAGCCGTAGTTTTTGTTGCGGGCGAGGCGCCAGCCGTCCAGTTCCGGCGGCAGATCGCGCCCTTCGGTTTCATAGGCGAAAACACCACCGGGCTTCACCCAGTTTTGTTCCGTCAATTGACCGGCCAGTTTGGCCAGCCACCCCTCCGATTTGGCCTCGGCATAGGGGGGATCGGCAAAGACAAGGTCATAGCCGCCACCTGCTGGGGGAAACTGGAGAAAGGTAAAGACATCTGCCCCAACCACTCGGCCGGATGCGGGGGGGACCTGCAGCGTCTTGACATTGTCGTGGAGAACACGAAGCGCAGTCCGGTCGCGCTCCACCCATTCGACCCTGGCCGCCCCGCGGCTCCAGGCCTCCAGGCCCATGGCGCCGGTGCCGGCAAACAGGTCCAGCACGCGCGCATCGGGAATGTGAGCAGCCAGAGAGGAAAAAATGGCTCCGCGAACCTTGTCCTGCGTGGGTCGGGTGCCTTCCGCCGGGACCTTGATCCGGCGACCGCAGTGCTCCCCGCCGGTCAGCCGCATGTCGCTGCCTCCCGAGCCCAATTACAGACGGCCATCGCCAGTTCTGCCTCACATTCCTTGAAACTGTGGCCTGTGCAGGGAATCAGCCACTCGACAAAATCGCGGGAGCGGGTCTTGCGGCGCAGAATCGCCAGCATCTCCGCCGGTGGAATGGCCGCAAATTCTTCTTCTTCGCCAAACACCGAAAGGATTGGGCACTTGACCCGCCGGAATTGAGTCAGCGGACCGGCATAGCGAAAGACACTGGCTTCGGCATGCCGCGGATCGGCCACGCTCAAAAAACGAGTGGCGGTGAACTGCTCATACGCCACGGAGATGAGCGCATCCCCCTTGCCTTCGGCGATCTTCTTCCGGGCCCAGGCGACTTTCTTTTCAAACCGCCTACCGAAATCCATCTGCATCATGGCGTAGTCATCAGCGGGAGCCAGCAGGACCAGACCCGCGACCGATGGATGCTTCCTCTTCGCCTGCCAGAACACGACCTTCTGGCACCCGGTGCTATGCCCCACCATGACGATCTTCGGATGCCCCTGCCGACGGGCAAACTCCGCCGCCGCATCCAGATCTGCGAGACAGGTCTGAAATTTTTCATCTTCGGTGCCACGGTCTGCGCCCCGGTTATTGAAGGAGAGAATGGCCAATCCCAGCGGAGGCGCGGCGTCCAGAAAAGCTTTCTTCATAGCGGAGCGGTAGAAATTGCTGCCCATCCCGTGCACAAAGACCAGAAGGGGGGCCTTCTTCCGGGCGGCCGGACGGTAAAACCCGTCCAGCATCCGGATTTTGTTGCGGGAGCCTGCGGCGGGGATCGCCACCAGGGAGCCGTCCACGGCCCAATCCTGGACAAGAGGCGGAAAAGGATCTGTTTTGTGGGGTCGATTCGCTTGCATATTGGCTGTGACCTTTATACGATGACCGCGGAGTCAAAGCTATGAAAAATCACCCGATCCCTGTTCTCACCCTTTGCACCATCATCCTCTTGTCCGGCTGCGGACAAAAACCGGCAGCCCCTTCCTCCGCGGAAGGCGCTGCCTCCAGCAGCACCCAATGGACCCGGCCGGCCGGACTTCCACCCTGCCCTGAGCTGTTGGCCAGCCTGGAGAGTACAGGAACCCCGCAGGCGGGCTCCATTAACCTGCTCTCTGAACAGAGTCCAGCGGCGATTCTTGAGTTTTACAGCACCGCACTGGCCGCCAACGGATGGGTCCTGGGCACCTCCATCAAACAGGGCGGAGATCACCATCTCCTGTTTCGGCAAGGCTCCCGGTTTCTGCGCATGCAAATTGGACCGTCGAAATCCAAAGGGGAAAGTGCCCTCCATCTGATCTGGGGACAGATGGACGGAGGCGAACCCGTGCGGGACTCCTATGAGCCGGACTTTGAAGGGCAACCCGAAGAGGACGATGGCGGAGGACGCGGATGGTAAGTCGGGGCCTGCTCCTTCTGATTGTGCTGGGAATGCTGGGGGGGTGCGGGCGGGCCGCCCTGACTGACATAGAGGCGGAACAGTTGCGCGCCGCCGTTGCGGCGGAAACGGGGGACACCAACACCCTTCTGTATATTGAAAAGGGTGAAATCCAAATCCGCTCCGGGGGCCAGAATCTGACCGTCAATCAAACCACGCATCAGGCGCGTCCGGATCACCTCCCCGCAGATATCATCCTGCCTCCTGACGCCCGGATTGACCTGTGGACAGAAGGCCCTCGTGGCGACACGCTTTCCTGCCTGACGGATCAAGCGCCGGCCACCTGTATCTCCTTCTTTCGAGACCAATGGACCGCACAGGGCTGGGAAGTGGTATCGAATATGCAGGCGGACCGGATGGAAGGACTCACCTTCCAGCAACCGGGGCGTCTCGTCAGCCTCACGCTTGAACCTGGCGACGCCCCATCGGCAGGCACCCGCATTCTTATCTTCATTGAAACCCCAGCCCCGGACGGCACGACACCATGAGAGTCCTGCTGCTGTTTTGTTGCTGCGTGCTGACTGGAAATGCAGTCCTGGCACGGCCTCCGGCCCGGACCCTTCCCGCCACGCAGGATATCGCTCTCGACGCCGTGGATCGAACCCGCCTACGGCCAGCAGATATCGCCTGGCTGGAAACCCCCTCCTTCCAATGGAAGCACATGCAGACCGAGCACTTCGTCCTGCATTATGACCGGAAGATGTTTGCCGCCAAGGTCGCTCGCCTAGGGGAACAATTTTATGACGCGATTTCGGCAGATCTTCCCTCTCTGGAGGATCGTGTTTCGCCCGCCCGCTCGCATATCTTCATTTTTCGGGATCCGAAAGACTGGAAACAACTGGTCCAGCAGACGCCGGGAGTGGATTCTTGGGCGGCCTCCTTTGTAAGCGGCCAGACGATGTATCTGCAGGAGGTGGGAAAGACCACCTCGAAAAAAATGGAGATGCTGGCCCATGAAATGACCCACTTGGTCTTCAACCGGTTTCTGACGGTCCGTCTGCCTTTATGGCTGAATGAAGGTCTGGCGGAATATTACGGGGCCTTTGCCTATCGTGCAGCCAAAGGGATGGGACAAAGCAAAAAGAACACCTTCCGCCCACTGCGCCAATGGATGCCGCTGACTCTCCTGCTGAATGCAACGAGCTATCCATCCGACCCGACTGTGGTCACGTCGTTCTATACCACCAGTCAATATCTCACAGGATTCCTGCTGATTAAGAAGCCCCGGGAACAATGGGACCTGTTCTTCAGCCGGGTTCTGGATGGAGAGCCAGCCCTATCCTCCCTGCTGGGCACCTACGGGTGGGCGGATATCGATGCGCTGGAAAAGGATTTTGCCAAATTCGCCCGCTGATCCGGACGGCTGACTTGAATCCCCGGGCGGCGTGGAGTACAGTTTTCCGCCTATGAAAAAAGTAAACCTAACGGATTTATCTGCCATTGAAAAACGGCTGGTGCAGAAAACGATTGATGTGCGGGAAAAAGCCTATGCCCCGTTTTCGAAATACAAATGCGGCGCCGCCCTGATTGACGCCAAGAACCGGATTCATGTCGGTTGCAATATTGAGACCATTGACTTCACGCTGACGACACATGCCGAGATGGATGCGATCAACGGCATGATCAAGTCCGGCGTATTCAAACTCAAGACCATTGCGGTCGCCGTTCAAGCTGGGAACGGGTTTGCCATGCCCTGCGGACTCTGTCGACAGAAGATCCGGGAGTTCTCAGAAGGTCCGGACACCAAGGTGATTGCCATCAATCTTAATAAACAGGGGAAGATCCGCCATATCCACCTGACCACCATCGGCGAGCTCTATCCCCTCTCCTTCACCCCTGACTGCTTAAACTGATCCATGGGACCTCCTCTTCCCGCCTTTCTGTTTGATCTGGATGGAGTCGTCGTCGATTCCAACGGTCTGCATGTGGACTCCTGGAAAGAAGTGGCCAGGCGGCACGGGTTTGACTGCCCGGATCCGGATCATATCGGCAAATGTGGCCTGCGGACCGGAGCTGTGATCCGGGACCTGCTTCGCTGGCCGGTTTCGGAAGAAGACGCCCGCCGCATCGGCTTTGAAAAAGAAGAAATTTATCGGGAATGGATTCGTGCGGATGGCATCCAGGCCATTCCGGGCGTGGTCGACTTTTTAAAGGAAGCCCAATCGCTGGGCATCCCCTGTGCGGTTGGATCCTCCGCGCCCCGGCAAAATGTGGAAATCTGTCTGAGCGCCCTGGATCTGCATGGAGCCTTTCTTACCAGCATTTCAGGCGACGAGGTGCAGCGGGGAAAACCGGCCCCTGATATCTTCTTGAAGGCGGCTGAGCAGCTCTGCATAGTTCCCGCCCACTGTGTCGTGTTTGAAGACGCCCCCGCGGGGGTTCAGGCCGCACATGCGGCCGGAATGCGGGCCCTGGCCGTGCTCACCAGCCATACACCCGACGAACTAGCGGCGGCGGATGCGCTGATGAAAAATTTTCGGGGCCTCTCCCCCCAGATGGTTCAGGCGGAGTGGACGCCCCTCCCCCTTTAGATCGCTTCAGCGATTCCGTTTGATAAGTTCCCGGACCTGTCGTATTTCGTCTTCGGTCAGTTCTTCTGGCTTCCGGGCCAGATTGCCTAGGGTGAGAGCCTGCTGGCGGTCCCCGAGTTCTTCATAGCTTTCCGCCAGCATCAACAGAACATGTTTTTGGGAGCCCTTCTTTGTCAGAGAATCCTGCAGATCAATCCGGGCCTCTTCATAACGGCCCATTTTCTGATAAATCGCGCCGCGTGTATTGAGGATAGCGGGATCCCCGGGGCGCTTCGTCAGCGCTTCGTTCACAAGGGCAAGCGCTTCTTCCCGATCCCCCCCACGGTCCAGGATGACTTGCGCCAGGTTGTTCAACAGTGTGGCATCCCGTTTCTTCGCTACGCCTTGACGAAAGTTCTCTTCCGCTTTGGCCAGATCGCCCTTTTGATATTGCCTCACCCCTTCTTCCTGATACTGAAGAAAGTGCTCGGGATTCCGTTCCAGAAGAGCGCGCAGGCTGGATTTTCCAAGGGCGGGGTTGCCGATCGCTTGCGCAACAAGGACCATCATCTCCCAGGCCCGGGTATTGCTCGAATCGATTTGAAGCGCCTGCTCAAGCTGGGCCTGCGCATCCGCCCAGTTCTGCCCATCCGAATAGAAGCGCGCCAGCGTCAGGCGGCCGTTGATCCCGATGCCACGATGCGTCTTCAAGATATTCTGCGCCTCCGCATTGATCGGGTCCGAGCGATCGGTCAAGAGCAGAAGCGCAAGAAATACGCGTGGATCGCCGGGGGTCTGATGGCTTAACTTCCGGAGCAATTCAACCGCCAGCGGCGTGTCCCCCTGCACCACTTGAAGCATGGCCTGGTCGAACAGAACACTCTCCTCCGGCAATCCCATCGCCATCGCCTCCTGCATATAGGCCTTGGCAGCCGCCAGGTCTTTCCGGCGAATCGCAAAGCGGCACAAGGACATTAACGCGCCCGTATCGCGCGTATTGCGCATCAGCAAAGAACGGAAATAGCTCTCATTCTGGGAGGGGCTTCCCCACTTTTGATAGGCCTGATCGAGAAGTTGAACCAACCGCTTATCCTCGGGATTCATAGGAACGGGATTGTTCTGCGTATCCTCGTCGGCAGTGGGAGCTCCGGACAGCGCCCACACATATCCCCGCCTGACCCACTCACGCGCTCGTAGAACATAGCCATACCGAAGGGCCAGGGCCCAGCGTTCGCCTCCCGAATTGTTCTGCAAATCCGCCCATTCCTCCTCCAGCTCTTCCGATTCAGGAAGCTCCCGCTCATGGCTCAACGCCAGCAGATTCAACAACACACTGATATTCTTCGGATAAAGTCTCCAGGCTACCTGGAAGGTCTCCAATGCGCCGTCTTCATCGCCGTCTTTTGCCTGCATCACCCCTAAGTTATTTGCCACTTTGGAAGCCAGTAAAAGCAGTTGATTCTGATAAAAACGAACCGGATTGTCCTCTGGGGCGAGATGCTGCGCCATCGACTCCATTCGAGCCCAGAACGGGCGCTGCTCCTCGATCAGAGCGGGCAGGTTCACAAGATCCCTAGACGATTCCAGCCGATACAGAAGGCCATCGGGCACCAGATATCCAAACTCGCGGAACACATCGGGCATATCGATGATCCCCACACGGCCCGGCCCATTTGTGTTGGAGAGAAGGGTTTCCAAGAATCTGTTGAAATCCCCTTCCCATAACGCCTGCCTTAACGGCTGCTCACTAAACAGTGGGGCCAGACGCTTGAGATAGACCGGCGAAGCCGTACGGGGAGCACTGATGACCCGAACGGGAAGGTGCTGTTCCCAGACGGCCAACCGGATCTGGCGGTCCAATAATCCCATTGAAAACAGAATATCACGTCCATCCAGCCGGTCGAGGATTTCAAAAGCCGCTTCCTCCAGCACCGCCCCCTCTCGTCCATTGGCCGCCCGCCAATTCAATCCACCGCCGATTAACACCACGACAGGCAATAGCAATGCAATGAGAGTGGACAGGAATTGACTGGCATCCCGGCCCCATGAGGGATCCCCCATAACTTTTTTTTCCCCGAGAATCCAGAACTCACCCGCCATATACCCCACACAAACCGCAAGAATGAGATAGGGAGTCACCATCACATAGCTGAAGCCCAACAGCTTCCATGGAGAGAAGGGGGCATTGAACAAGACGGCCAATCCCCCCCCGAGAAAGATGAACCGGACCAGCACCTGCCCCCACTCGTAAAACCAAGGGGAGCGACGGGACATGGCGAACAGGGTCAGCCAGGGCACCAGGGCAAAGAACATGATCACGGGAAATCCGGGACTATACCGTACTTGAAACATGATGCTCATCTGAGAATTGAAAATCTCAAACAGCGCCTGCCACATGGTCGGGTACAGCCCCAAATAGGCCCCTCGTCGATACAGCACATACGCATTGAACAAATAGAAGGACAGTCCGAGCAGAAACCCGCTCCACAACAGCAGATGGGTCCGCCAGGAGGTCATGCATTTCCATCGGAACATCTCGCGAGCCACCAGACAGATGGTCAGGGGGAGGAAAACAATGAAGGTGGCGAATTCAGGAATACCAATACCATAGAAAAGGCCCAGGAGGACGAGATACCTCCGTTTTCCCCAATGCTGATACTGGGAAAAGAACCAGACGGCCGCAAGCAGCAGCAGCAGATGAAAGGAGCCGGGGAGAGAGCGAGTGGAAACCACCCAGAAGGGAATGCAGCAGGCGAGATACAGCCCCGCGACGAGACCGGAGATCCGGCGTGCCTGGGCTTCGCGGATGAACGATTGAGGACCGGGTTCATTCCGGATCAAATACCCCACACGTGTCATCAAACGTCCTAGCAGGCTCACACAGGCCGCACCGCAAATGGCACTGAACAAGCCGGCCCAGGCCGAGACGGAAAGCCCGGGCAGGCGGACAAACACGCGCAGCAACCACCCCCATAATGAATCCAATACACCGGGTGTGGACTCCAGTTTCAGCTGCAACATCAGTTCATGTGTAGGTAATCCGGGAAACGGGCTCCAACTCATGGATACCAAATAGAGCAGCAAAGAAAACAGGAACAGAAAAATGCCGATCTGACGTTCCGAAGGGAATTGATCGGCCATAGGATCGACCTTGAGGCGCTCATGGGGGTCTCGCCCCACTCCATGCGAATCCTCACGATGCACCGGGAAAAAGGAATGGGATGCCCCTTGGGGATCCGTTGCTATATTTGAATGAGAAAGGATATTCATATCACTCAAGCCGGGGGGTTCTCCTCATCGGACACGACTGAACACAGCCGGAGGGTCCACGGTGTCCGAGCTCTCTACTCCAACTGTTTCAGTAATTCCTGCAACTGCACCTGCTGCTCGGCCGGCAGTTCTCCCTGGCGATCGACCAAGCCGTGAGCCAGCTCCAGGGCCGCTTCTTTTTGACCGCGAGCCGCATACAGTTGCGCGGACAGGAGAAGGGCCGGCGAAGTGTCCGGCATGGCGAACAACACTTGCTGCAAATCAGCCTCAGCCTCATCTAAGCGGCCTTCACGCAGGTAAAGTTCACCACGGGTGGACAGGAAAATGGCATTCTGGGGCTGCAAGGCCAGCGCCTCATCGACCAAGGCCAGGGCCTCCTCCATCTGCCCCCCTTTAATCATCAACAGGTACGCCAGATCATTCAAAGCCTCAGGAGCCCGTCGGCTCGCCAACGCTGCCCGGTAGGACGACTCTGCCAGGGAATACTGGGCCCGCGCATATTGGAAAGACCCCAGCATCAGATTCCCTGTGAAGTTCTCCGGATCGAGGGTCAACAAGGCGCGCACATGATCTTCTGCTAGTTCGCGCTTCCGCTCTTGGAAATCCACCGAAACCAGCATTTCCCAGGCGCGAAGAAGGCGGGGGTTCATGCGGGCGACCTGTTCAAGCTCCGTACGGGCAGCCGCCCACTCTTTCCGATTCATATGGAGTTCCGCCAGCATCAGACGGACGTCCGGGGAACTCCCCTGTAGATTCTTCAGCGTTTTCAAGGCCGTTTCATAGACGGCGGAATCCCGCCCGTCACTGCTCAACATCGCCAACAGAGCCCAGGCGCGAATATTTTCCTTATCCAGTTTCACCAGAGACTTGAGACCAGCAAGCGCCCCTTCTGTATCGCCCTGCAGATACATCAGGACCGCCCGGTCAAACTGGAGGGTATTGGCGGGAACCCCCGCCTCTTCCGCGCGGGCAAAGTATGCCTTGGCACCTGCGTAGTCTTCTGCATTCATGGACAGTTCTGCCAACATCAACAAGGCCTTCGGATCGGATGGCTTCTCTTGAAGCACTTCCCGATAAAATTCAGCGCTGCGTTGCACATCGCCACTTTGCAGATACGCACGACCGAGGAAGGCTTTCACTTCCGCGTTGACCCCCTGTTTTCCGGAGGCCCGAAGCAGCTCCGCTTCGGCCCGTCGGGGCTTTCCGGACACAGCCCACATCATTCCGTTCCGGACCAAAAACCTAGTGTTATGCACATAGCCATAGAGGGACCCCAAGGACCACATGACACGACTGTCCACATGGCGCTCCTTGAACGTTTTCCATTCAGCCTCATACTCGGACAGTTCAGGAAGATTTTCCGTCTGGGCAAGCGTGAGCAGGTTCAGAAGCGAACTGATATTCTTCGCATCCAGACGGCGGGCCTGATGGAACGTCTGGATGGCTCCAGCGGTATCCCCCGCATCCACTTGCATAAATCCCAGATTATTTGCAACTTTGGATGCAAGGCGCAACAAATACTTCTGATATCCACGCGCCAGGTTCCGCGCATCCACAGGCTGAGCCGCCCACTCTTCCATCCGGATCCAGAAAGGAGGCTGTTCTGCAAGCAGGTGGGCGAGGTCGACCTCCTCTTTCGAGGGCTCAGCACGGAAAATCAGGTGGTCCGGCTCCAGATATCCGAATTCACGCATCAGATCGGCGTTGTCGATGGCGGCCACGCGGGCCA
>Ga0075121_1000858_pt1 | contig 20073 bp, 20 predicted proteins | sample AntAceMetag02UKG_FD_69793 | JGI IMG/M metagenome (GOLD analysis project Ga0075121, IMG submission 69793) | Saline lake microbial communities from Ace Lake, Antarctica - Antarctic Ace Lake Metagenome 02UKG | ecosystem: Environmental > Aquatic > Non-marine Saline and Alkaline > Saline | place... | reverse complement strand
TACATTTGGCCTAGAGACAGTCTCTTTGCGCTATTTTAATGTTTTTGGCCCAAGACAGAACCCTGAGAGTAAATATTCAGCAGCTATACCAGCGCTTCTCTCAAGAATGATTAATAATAAGGCCCCATTGGTTGATTGGGATGGCAAACAGTCAAGGGATTTTACATATGTATATAATGTAGTAGGGGCAAATCTAAATGCAGCTATTGTGCAAGGCGTTTCAGGCGAAGTATTTAACGTCGCATGTGGAAACTGTGTTTCTATTTTAGATATTGTTTCTATGCTAAATAGTATTTTAGGTAAGAATCTGAAGTCAGAGTTTATGCCAAAAAGAGCCGGTGACGTACGCAAAACTTATGCAGATATAACTGGTTTGCGAGATAAATTAGGTTTGAATAGTTTAGTAGGCTTTGAGGAGGGCCTAAAAAAGACAGTAGAGTGGTTTGCTAAGAATAAGGAAGTCCTACTTAAGATATGATAAAAAGCATAGGCATACGCATAGGTAGAGGCAAAGGCAAAGGGGCACATTTGGTAAGGATTCTTTTTATCTCTACCTTTATCTTTACCTTCACCTATTCATGTTTCGCGGCAACGGATCAACCAATCAAGTTTCAGGCATCAGGCCCGTTGAACATTCGCAACCAGATGCCACTTTATCTTTTTTACATAGCGCCTACCCCTCAGAGTGCAAAGGCTTTAGATAAAGGCAAGATTAAGGCAGATGCATCGTACCATTTGTCAAATGTCATTATTCAGCAGAGGCCATGGCCAGCAGAGCAATTTACTCCTATCGATGGAGTCGGAATCTCTGATGGGCAGAAGAATAGGGAGTGGTATGTATATGTTGATACTGAGGTCAATAGATTTGACTTAAATTTAGCGTACGGGGTGTTGGATAATTTAGAAGCCAGCATAGATATACCTTATTTTGTTTTTTCAGGTGGCTATCTCGATGGTTTTATTGAAAATTTTGAAAAGGCGTTCTCTTGTATAAAAACACCAAACGCGAGAGAAGAGAGGCCGCGTGATAAATACGAATACGAGTTTAGAAATAGGGCAAAGCCGATTATTGATAGCTCTTCAGAGCCGGATGGCTTAGGCGAGATAACAGCTTATTTAAAATATCAATTTTTAAAGGAAGATAAATGGTGGCCAACATTGTCTTTAAGGGGCGGGGTAAAATTTCCAACCGCGACTAACAAGCTTTTAGGTAGTGATAAGTTTGATTATGCTATAAGTTTATTGCTTGATAAAAATATATTTGACAGGCTCTCCCTCTATTTTAATATCAGCTATACTATTATACAAAAGCCTGATATGATGAGCAATCTATATGGTTTTAAGGACAATATGTTTCATGGTATGGCAGGGGCAGAATATTTTTTAACAGATAAGACATCACTTTTATTTCAAGCAACGGCAAGTACATCTGTTTATGATTATTCAGGAATGTCCCCTAATGGAGGAGTAACCAGTATTTGCAGGGACCCTGTTGTACTGACATTGGGTTTTAATCATAACTTTAATGACAAAATATCATGGCAGATGGCAATGGATGAAAACACTAATAACGCGGCCCCGGATTTTGGGTTGTTCACATCTTTAAAAGTAAAACTATAGGAGAATAAACAATGCGTATATTATTAACCGGCGGAGCGGGCTTTATCGGTTCAAATCTATCTGACCTGCTAATAAAAGAGGGCCACTCTATAATATGTATGGATAACCTTATTACAGGCAAAAAGGATAATATCCGGCATTTATTGGAGAATCCTAATTTTGAATTTATCGAGCATGATGTTACAAAGTATATAGATATAGATGGCAAGATTGATTATGTATTGCACTTTGCCTCACCGGCAAGCCCCGTTGATTACCTTAAATATCCGATTAAGACATTAAAAGTAGGTTCATTAGGTACCCATAACGCTTTAGGCGTTGCCAAAGAGCATAAGGCTAAGTTTTTTCTAGCCTCAACCAGTGAAGTCTATGGTGACCCTTTAGTCAATCCCCAACCAGAGACCTATTGGGGTAATGTCAATTGCGTAGGTCCTCGCGGAGTTTACGATGAAGCAAAGCGTTTTGCGGAAGCCATTACCTTGGCATATCATAGAAGCCATGGTGTAGATACCAAGATAATACGCATTTTCAATACTTATGGTCCTAAGATGCGCGATCACGATGGTAGAGCAATACCAAATTTTATTGATCAGGCGCTTAAAAATGAACCCCTTACAGTATATGGCGATGGCTTGCAGACCAGAAGTTTTTGCTATGTAACTGATTTAATAGCAGGTATTTACAAACTTATGTTATCTGATTTAAACAAGCCTGTAAATATCGGAAATCCAAATGAGATGAGCTTATTAAGTCTGGCGAAGAAGATAATAGAGCTGACAAATTCAAAGAGTACTATAGAATATAAGCCATTGCCTACAGATGACCCTAAGGTAAGAAGGCCGGATATAACAAAGGCAAAGGCTATGTTAGGCTGGCAGCCTGCGGTTGAGCTTGATGACGGCCTCAAAAAGACTATATGCTGGTTCCGTAACCCCAACCCGCCCCGTCCCCAATGAGCACATGTCATTCTTGAGCGCCGCAGGCGCGAAGGATCCAGCACGGCACCGTTTTTGCAAGTCAGCGTGCTGTTTTTTAATTGACTTATATACATACTTTATTCTATAATAATTAACATTGACCATATGAAAAGAATATACATGAATTTATTGAAGAACTTACTAATAGTCCTGATACTGGCTATCCCGACAGTTGCCAATTCCCAGTATATGATATTGATCAATCTGGCCTTGAAAGAGCCGGCCTGAAGGATCTCCAGGATTTTAAGAATGCTGATTTTGAATCGGGTAACTATCGTCTAGGCCCCGATTTTAAGTTTGGTTATGGTGATAGTGTAACCATAAATCTATGGGGCAAGCTTGAGGGCAGCTACAGCCTGACTATAGGCAGAGACGGCGATGTTGTTATACCTCTTATAGACAGGATTAAACTTTTTGGCCTTACAACGGATCAGGCATATAATGCTGTTATGAGTGCCATCGACAGGAAGTATTCAAATGTTGATTTTAGTGTCAATCTTGCTGGTGTACAGGACATACGCATAGAGATATTAGGTTATGCGCAAAGACCGGGTACTTATGCGATAAGCCCGTTGAAGCGTTAGCAAAATGCGGAGGCCCCAATAAGAACGGATCTTTATATGATGTGCGGGTGGTAAGAGGCGGCAGTGTAATAGCGCATTTCAATCTCTATAGTTTTCTCCGAGAAAACAATCAGAGTCAGAATATCAGGCTAAAGCATGGTGATACTATCTTTATTCCGCAATTTAAAAGCACAGTAGCCATAAAAGTGGACATAGGCTATCCAGAAGAGACGAATGCGCCTTACGGCCTGGCTAAGAAGATGTTAATAGCTCAATCCCAGGCTTATCGCCAACAATATGGGCTTACTTCAATAACGTCTGAGGTTTATGGAACTGCTAAATATGTTCCAATAGAGGAAGATCATCCTTTACAAGGTCAATCACCTTATAGCGCGACAAAAATAGGGGCAGATGAGATTGCAGAATCATTTTTTAGATCTTTCAAATTACCTGTAACTATTGTTCGACCTTTAATACATATGGGCCTAGGCAATCTGCAAGAGCAATCATTCTTACTATAATTACACAGCTTTTAGTAGGAAAAAAACAAATAATTCTTGAAAGCTTAACACCATTAAGGGATCTAACGTTTGTTAAGGATGTTTGCAAAGGATTTGTTGAAATAGTTAAAAGCAATAAAACAATAGGCCAAGAGATAAATATCTGTACTGGTAAAGATATCTCAATAGGAGAACTTGCTCAGAAACTTGTAGGAAAAATATCTCCTAAAACAAAAATAAAGAGTGATAAAAAAAGTAAGACCTAAAAGCTCAGAAGTAATGCGGCTTTGTGGAAGTAACGAAAAGATCATAAAATTAACAGATTGGAAAATAAAATATTCTTTAGAAAAGGGATCGAAAGAAACAATAAAGTGGTTTTTCAATCCGAAAAACATACAAGAGGATAAAGTTGAACAGCATGTTATTTGATAGATAGCGTGATATGGATAATAACAGAAATGGCAAGGGATAAGAATGGATAATTATATTGAAATTTGCGGCAGAAAAATAGGCCCAAAATTTAAACCGTTTGTAATAGCTGAAGTAGGAATAAACCATGAAGGACAAATAGATAAAGCAATTCAAATGGTTGATGATGCTGCAAGAGTAGGTTGTGAATGTTTGAAATTTCAATCACATGTAATAGAAGATGAGATGATCCCCAATGATGTGGTTCCTGGAAATACAAACGAGTCAATATGGGATATCATGCAAAGATGTAAGCTTTCTGAATTTCAGGAACTAGAACTTAAAGAATATGTTGAAAAAAAAGGTATGATTTTTATTAGTACTCCATTTTCAAGAGCAGCTGCGGATAGACTTCATGCTATGGATGTTGCTGCTTATAAGATAGGTTCAGGAGAATGTAATAATTATCCTCTTATCGAACATCTTTGCAAGTTTAAAAAGCCGATTATATTAAGTACGGGGATGAATGATGTGGCGTCTATTCGTCCTGCGGTTGAGATTGCTCGTACTGCGGGTGTGCCGTATGCGCTGATGCATTGCACGTCGTTATATCCAACTCCTTATGACAAGGTTCGTCTTGGCGCGTTGCAAATTTTAGGAGAGATTTTCCCTGATGCTGTTTTAGGTTTGAGTGACCATTCAATAGGCAATTATACTTGTTTTGCCGCCGTGGCTTGCGGGGCGTCGATTTTGGAAAAACATTATGTTTCTGATAGAACATGGCCAGGACCGGATGTTTCGTTATCGATAGTTCCCTCAGAGCTTCAGGACCTTATTAAAGGGACTCATGCTATCCATTGTGCTATGGGTGGGTCAAAAGAGATCCTTGCTGAAGAAAAACCAACCATTGACTTTGCGTATGCCTGTGTTGTTGCGATTTGCGATCTGGTGGCGGGGGAGAAATTGAGTATGGAAAATATTTGGGTTAAGCGTCCTGGCACCGGGGACATAAAAGCGGTGCATTTTCAATCTCTTATTGGGAAGAAAGTGAATGTTAATATAAAAAAAAATGAACAATTAAAATGGGTGCAGGTTGACAATGAATAAGAAAATACTTTTTCTTACAGGGACGCGTGCTGATTTTGGAAAGCTAAAATCTTTAATGTTGGCTGTTGATAAGCATAAAGATTTCGATTGTTTTGTTTTTGTAACAGGTATGCATATGCTTTCAAAATATGGTAACACGGCAGATGAAGTGTTAAAGGCTGGTTTTCATAATATACACCCTTTCATGAACCATACCCATGGGGAGCCGATGGACCTTATTCTTGCTAATACGATCAACGGCCTTTCTCGGTATGTTCAGGAAAATAAGCCGGATATGATTATTGTTCACGGTGATCGTGTTGAAGCGTTGGCTGGTGCGATTGTGGGTTCTCTTAATAATATTTTGGTTGGTCATATTGAAGGAGGAGAGGTTTCAGGTACTATTGATGAGCTGATCCGCCATGCTACTTCGAAGTTATCGCATGTTCATTTTGTATCAAACAAAACGGCTGCCAAACGTTTACGTCAGCTGGGAGAGCATGAGCAATCCATTTACGTTATTGGTTCTCCGGATATTGATGTTATGCTTTCGAGAAATCTGCCTTCTTTAAAAGAGGTTAAAAAGTATTATGAAATCCCTTTTAAAAAATACGCAATCGCTGTTTTTCATCCTGTGACAACAGAGTTGAAAAAGTTTCGTGTGTATGTACAGGATTTTGTTGCTGCCTTGATTGATTGCGGCGATGATTATGTGGTGATTTACCCGAATAATGATCAGGGTTGCGAGGAGATTGTTTTGGCTTATGAAAAGCTTAAGGGAAATAGTCGTTTTAGGATGATTCCTTCAATGAGATTTGAATATTTCTTGACGTTGCTAAAGAAGGCGAGCTATCTTATTGGTAATTCAAGTTCAGGAATTTGTGAATCGCCGGTCTATGCTGTCCCGTCTGTTAATGTTGGTAATCGTCAGCTTAATCGGTTTAAGCACAGGTTGATTGTTGATGTTGGGTATAGCAGAGGAGAGATATTGTTTGCGATAGCGCGTGCGTTAGAACTGCCAACTTTTCATTCGTGTCGTCATTTTGGTGAGGGGAAAAGTGTTTTAAGTTTTATGGAAACGATAAAAGGCGATAAAGTTTGGAAGATTTCTAAGCAGAAACAATTTTGTGATATTCATGAGACAGCGTTAAGAAAGGATCGATAGGATGGGAAGTATCGATAAGATCAAGAAAGAGCAGCGTGCATTTGATATGCAGATTGAAGATCGGATCCGTAATGGTTATGTGCCTGATCTTCGTCGCGCTAAAAAGTGTAATTATTTCTATAACAATTCATGGCGGCATCCAGATTATGTAGAGCTTGATTTTAAAGAACAGTTTAATGTTATTTGTTCTGCAATATGTGATTTTATTCGTGTTCGTGGAAGAAAAAGAAAGATTCTAGAGGTGGGTTGTGGGCCGGGCCATTTATCTTTGGAGTTGGCGCGATCTGGGTTTGATGTCAATGGTATTGATGTATCTTTAAAATGTATCGAAGTTGCAGAGCAGGTTGCGTCTTCTGATCCCTGGAAGAAGTCTCGTGGTACATTAGTGTATGAAGCTGTAGATTTCTTTAGCTTTGCTAAAATGCATCCATCAGCTTTTGATGCGGTTGTGTTTTTAGGAGCTTTGCATCATTTTAAGGATCAGTCGCGAGTGATGCGGTTAGTTCTGCGTGTTTTAAAGCCAGGCGGTATCATTGTGGTGCATGAGCCGACCAGAGACCGTGTTACTGAGGGGCATGCTGTTTTTTTGCATATGCTTCATGTTCTTCTTTCTTTAGCTAAAGGGTTTTATCAAGAAGTGCCTGTTCCTAAGGACCATAAGGCTTATAAGAAAAGCATTTCTGAGCTTTTTCAGTTTTTAAGATATGAAGATGTAAAAGGACGGAAGGTCCAGTCGGTTAATGATAATGAGGCAGGGTTTCGAAAGATATTTAAGGCACTAGATAAGAACTTTCAGAAATTGCACTACAAAGAACGAGCCGCTTTTTTTCATGAACTGATAGGAGGCTTAAGGTTTAAGAATCAAACGAACAAGGAATTGGCGCTATATTTGCGCGATGTAGATCGCTATTTGTGTGAATTAGGCGTATTGCAGTCGACCGAATTCTTTTTTGTAGGTCGCAAGAAAACATAAGAAAGGACAATATGTATACGATTACAGATAGTTTACGAACGCCATGCCAGATTGATATGGAGATAACCACTGCTTGCAATCATAAGTGCCGCTATTGTTATAATTTCTGGCGGCATGATCAAAAGCAGAAAAATGTTATTATGTCCAAAGAAACTATTGATAAAATCATTGATGATATAATTGTTAATAAAGTTTTTAATGTTGTTTTGACAGGAGGTGAGCCTTTTTTAAATTATTCGGTCTTGCTTCATGGGGTGCGCAGGTTGACGCAGGCAGGGATTCTGGTGAGTTGCAATACGAATTTAACATTGGCGGCTAAAGAACAACTTCAAGAGCTTAAAGATGCTGGGTTGCCACATATTCTCACTTCATTGGCATCGTATGATCCGGAAATGAATGATAAGATTTTTAGTCAAAGAGGATCTTTTGTAAAAGTGGTGAAGAATATTATCAATGCTGTTGATGTTGGTATTAAGGTTAGCGTCAATACGGTTATTAGTAGGCATAGTAAAGACCATGTGTATAAAACAGGGATTTTGGTTCATGCATTAGGGGCTAGTAATTTGTTTTTAACGAGAGTTGTTCCTTCTATGGCTTGCGGAGAGGATCTTTCGCATGAATTTGTTCTCAATCCTGAGGAATATATACCAGCGCTTGATGATGCGATACGTGTGAAGCAAGAGACAAGAATAACGATTGGTTCGCTTATTCAGTATCCTGTTTGTTTTCTTAAAGATGTTGAGAAGTATTCTGATTTTCTCGGAAGAGGGTGCACGGCTGGCAAGAAAATGGTTTGTATTAATGCTAATGGTGAAACTCATGCCTGTTTACATGAAAATAAATCATATGGAAACGTTTTGGAAATTGGATTAAGCGGTGTTTGGGAGAATATGAAGATGTGGCGTGATAATTCATTAGTGCCTGAGGATTGTAAAGAATGTAAATGGTTGCGATGGTGTGAAGGAGGATGTCGTGTTTATGCTGCGTCATTAAACAGTCCTGATTTTATGTGCAAAGGATCAACGGAATCGATGCCTGATCCTATTGAGGATTATGTAAAATCAATGCCTTTGGTTGTTGGCGGGACTTTTAAGGTGTGTAAAGGGTTGCGGTATCGTCAAGAAGAAGGTTTTTTGGCTATTTCATCTTGTTGGGGCATGGATTACGAAGGTCTCTGAAATAGACGCAGAGTTTTTGATACAATATCATGTTAAAGATTTATCTTTTTCTGTTAAAGAATTCCCTGGAGGGAAAGAAGTTTTAGCTGATCTTTTTACTAAAAAAATAGTCATGAAAGTATCTTAAAGTAATAAAATGAAGAAAGGTTTTTCTTAATTTATGTTTCGATCGCTAACGAGGTTTATGAAATTTTTAAATGAGGATAAAAATGGGGCATAAGTTACGCGTTATTACGAGGCTGGATATAAAGAATAATACAGTGGTGAAAGGAATCCATCTTGAAGGATTGCGGGTTGTTGGAACACCGGCAGAATTGTCTAAACGTTATTATTTGCAAGGCGCTGACGAGATTCTTTATATGGATGCGGTGGCTAGTCTTTATGAGCGAAATAGTCTTAGAGATATTATTTGTGCGGTGAGTGAGGATGTTTTTGTTCCGCTTACAATTGGTGGAGGGATTCGCAGCATAGAGAATATTAGGGATATTTTACGTGCGGGGGCAGATAAAGTAGCAATTAATACAGCAGCGATTCGCCGTCCAGAGTTTATTCGTGAGGCGGCACAAACATTTGGCTCACAGTGTATTACGGCATCTATTGAAGCAAAAAAAAAGAATGATGGTACGTGGGAAGCGTATATTGATACAGGACGTGAATCCACAGGAATTGATGTGGTTGCGTGGGCACAAGAACTAGTATGTTTGGGTGCGGGAGAAATTCTTGTCACTTCGATCGATCATGAGGGGATGAAGGATGGATTTGAGATTGATTTGATGGAGCGGATCACTAATTTACTGCCGATACCTGTTATTGCGTGTGGTGGTTGTGGGCGCCCGGAACATGTTGAAGAATTGTTAAAGAGCGCTCCTGTAAGCGGAGTTGCGTGCGCATCGATTTTTCATTATCAGCTTTGCGATATTTCTACGTTAAAGGCTTATGTTCACGAGGGAGGGATTTCTGTGAGTTTACGAGGTTGTGGCTCATGAAGGTTGTTGTTATAGATTACGGGATGTGTAATTTGTTGAGTGTTTATAATGCTCTTAAATCAATTGGTATTGATTCAATCGTTACGACGGATCCAGCAGCGCTTGCATTTGCAGATGCGGTGATTTTGCCTGGGGTTGGCGCGTTTGAAGATGGGATGACGGGTTTGCGTCAAAAAGGTTTTTTAGGTCCGCTGAACGCTTATGTGGGAAAAGGGCGGCCTTTGCTGGGTATATGTTTGGGGATGCAGCTTTTGATGGATAAAAGTTATGAGTTCGGAGAGCACGAAGGTTTACATTTGATTAAAGGAGAAGTTGTTCCTGCTAAGAAAACAGGAACAACAGGTGTTCCGTTGAAGATTCCCCATGTTGGATGGAACGGGTTATTAAAAAGTAAACAGGAATGGGATGGTACTATTTTAGAAGATTTGCCACCTGGGACAGAAATGTATTTTATTCATTCGTTTGTAGCTGCCCCTCAAGATGGTACATGCATTCTTACCGAGACGGAATATGGAGGGCATCGGTTTTGTTCTGTGGTTGCTAGTGATAATGTTTATGGCTGTCAGTTTCATCCTGAGAAAAGCGCAACATGCGGGTTAAAGGTATTAAAGAATTTTGTATCATTAAAAAGGAGTACAGCGTAATGGGTAAATATGAAGCATGGTACGGGCTTCCGAATGAAGTTAAATTCTGCAAGATTTGTAATATGACGAATCAGCGTCCTAATTCTGTGAATGAATATGAGCATTTGCGCTCATCGATTAAGAAAACGATTCATTTCAATGAGCATGGTATTTGTGCGGCATGCGTTAATAAAGAGCGTCAGCATCAAGTGGTAGATTGGAAGAATCGAGAAGAAGAGCTGTGGGAACTGTGTGAGCGTTACCGCAAGAATGATGGCTCTTACGATTGTATTGTTCCCGGGAGCGGGGGTAAAGATAGTATTTATGCGTCATGGCTTTTGAAATATAAATTTAAGATGCATCCGTTAACGGTTACTTGGTCGCCGCATCTTTACACAGACGTTGGGTGGAAGAATTTTCAATCATGGATCCATAAGGGAGGCTTTGATAATTTTCTATTTACTCCTAATGGAAAAACGCACCGGCAGCTAACGCGTTTGGCGGTACAAAACCTTTTGCATCCATTTCAGGCTTTTATTATTGGACAAAAGACATTTGTTACTAAGATGTGTGCACAGTTTGATATTCCGCTGGCATTCTATGGGGAGATGCCTGGTGAGTACGGTACTACCGATGGGGTTGCTACAAAAGCTGATGAAAAGAAATTTTCGGGTTATGCAGGATCGGGTTTTAGCACGGATATGCTGGGCGGAAAGACGGTGATGGATCTGTGCTTGGGGGGCTTTCAGTTAAGGATCTTGTTGAAAAAGAAGGGCTGGATCTTGCTGATCTGACAGCGTATTTTCCGTTAGAGGCAAAAATAGCGAATGAAAAAAAGATTGATATTTATTTTCTTGGTTATTTTGTAAAATGGGATCCACAGGAATGTTATTATTTCTCTGTCGAGAATACAGGATTTGAAGCTAATCCGGTGCGCACAGAAGGAACATATTCTAAATATAACAGCTTGGATGACAAGATCGATGGATATTTTTATTATACATCTTGGTTGAAATTTGGAATGGGACGCGCGATGCAGGATTCGTCCCAGGAGATCCGCAATAAGAAGATAACAACGGAAGAAGGGCGGATGTTGATTAAGAAGTTTGATGGTGAATTTCCAACGAGATATTATCAAGAGTTTTTATCTTATGTTGGAATGACGGACCAAGAATTTCGTTCGATATGTGATTCTTTTCGTTCACCGCATTTGTGGGTAAGGGTTGATGGCGAATGGAGATTGCGACATACGGTTAATCAGGATGGGGCAGACGATTAAAAGTAGGAGGTTTTATGTATCAAGGAAAGAAATTTCTAGCGTTGTTGCCGGCGCGTGGCGGTTCCAAGGGGTGTCCTGAAAAGAATATCCGAATTTTGATCGATAAGCCATTGTTAGCGTGGACGATAGATGCTGTTTTTCGTTCAAAGTATATCGATAATCTTATTGTTTCAACAGATAGCGAGAAGATTGCTTCCACCGCGCGTAAGCTTGGGGCAGCTGTTCCTTTTATTCGTCCGAATGAATTGGCATCGGATAAGGCTTCTATGACGGGCGTGATCAATCACGTCCTGAAATGGGTTGTTGCACATGAGGAGTCTTATGATTATTTGATTTTGGTTCAGCCAACATCGCCATTACGAACAGCTGAGCATCTTGATGCGGTGATCGAATTAGCGTTAAACAAGCACGCAGAAGCAGTGGTAAGCGTTACCAAAGCCGAGCATACACCGCTCTTTTGTAATGTGCTGCCGGATGATGGCAGCTTATATAATTTTATTCCGTCTGAATATCGTAATAAGAATCGCCAGGATCTCCCGCAGTATTATCGAATTAATGGATCGATTTTTATGGTGAGCCTCAATTATTGGCGAAAGCATGAAGACTGGTTCGGAGAGAAAAGTTATGCCTATGTCATGGATCGCCGATCATCAGTGGATATTGATGCTCCGGATGATTTTTTATTGGCAGAATGCTTGCTGAGACAGACGAGTTAAATGTTCATCAAAACGATTATTAGTGTTTTTGGTATTAGCGTTCTTGTTCAGATTATTGGCTTACTGAGACAGATTCTTATTGCTACTTATTTTGGAGCGACTAGGAATTTAGATGTTTATTTTATGACCTTTGCTGTTGTTAACTTGATGGTTTTTACTTTTGCTGTGATCTTTGATACTGTGGGTATCCCACACCTGATCCAATGCAAAGAAGAACAAGGAGAAGTAAAGTTTAAAGAACTGACAGGTTCTATCTTTACTTTTGCCCTTGTGTTTTCTCTTTTTCTTGGCGCAGTATTTCTTTTGGTTATACCGATTGTTATTAAATTCATGGCCGCAGGGTTTTCTGCAGAAGACAAAGCCAAGGTTTTGGCGTTAGCGTATTATTTTATTCCATGGATTTTAGTTTATTTTCCTTTTCTTGCGCTTTGCTCATTTTATAAAAGCATTAAGTCTTTTAATATTGTTTTTTTTGGGGAATTGCTTATTTCCATAGGATCATTGATTTTTTTGTTAGGATTTCATGGTGATGTTAAGTTTATACCGCTTGCTTACTCTGTGGGATACTTTATGGGTTTTATAATATTAATGACTTTTTCATTTAAACATTTTTCGCACTTTGGGAACATATTCAATATTAGGATGCGCAATTTCTACAAGAATTTTGTTCAGCTTTTTGGAGCTAATCAGGTGACGTCTATTTACATGATGATAGAGCGCTTTATTCAGTCATTTTTGCCTGCAGGAGGTATTTCTATTTTATCTTATTCAGGTCAGATAACTAATAATTTAAGCGGGCTTTTAACTTTTCGTGATATTTTTATTGTTCCTTTATCCGTGAAAGAGGGGCGCAGCGAGCGATTGGAAAGGATTGTGATCGGACTTGTGATGATCTCGATCCCTGTCATGTCCTATATGTATTTCTTTGCTGGTGATATTGTGATGCTAGGCTTTAAACATGGGAAGTTCGATGAGGTGGCTGTTGGCCTCTTGACAACGGCTTTGTCTGTTTATGCTCTTTCGTTATTTCCGGGAGTAGTTGCAGTACCGGCGTTTCGTATCTTTCAGGTTATTGATAAGATTAAAAATACGGCAATCGTGAATATATTCAACATTCTTGGATTATTGAGCTTTTCTGTTATTTTAGTGTTTATTTTAAAGCTAGGTGTTTTTGGTTTTGCGTGTGCTTATGTGATAACATCGTATCTTTCTATGATGTTGACGTTTTATTTATTATATATTAATGCCATCTCATTTGATTATTTAAGGGCTTTAAAGTTTTTATTTTTTTCTTTATTTGTTTGCTTGTTAAGCGGCGTGAGCATGAAGTCATTGATTTTTCCTGGGATGAACGTTTATTTATCGCTTGTGATTCGATCTCTGGGATATTTCTTAGTGGTGGTAGTTTGTTATTTGCCGTTAAAGGGACGTTTGATGCAAATTGTTGGCTTTTTAAATACACTGAAAGTTGGGTCTTATGAATAAAAAGGTTTCTATTTTGTTTCCTGTTGAGATCATTAGCAGAGAGCTTGATTACAAGCTTTTTTTAGGTTGCATGTTAGCGAGCGATTCTAATAAAGTTTTTATTGGGCAACATGATGCGATTTTCAGATTGACTCGATATTTGCAGGGCGGGGTTTATGTTGGAAAGAATGCATTTCTGGAGGAGTGGCCGCTGGCGACTTTAGAACGGTATCAAAATATTAAAAGAAACGGTTTTATTTTTGTTCATTTGGATGAAGAAGGCGCTGTTTATAATGGATTGGAGCCGCAGTGGGAGAAATGGCTTTCCAGGCGGCTTGATCCTCGATGCTTAGCAAAAGAGGATTATATTTGTACTTGGGGCGATTTTCAGCGAGATTATTACCGTTCATTTTCGCCTGCTTGTTTCGAGAATATTACGACCACAGGTTACCCAAAGTTCGATTTATATAAAGATCCGTACTGTTCTTATTATTACAAAGAGAAAGAGAAGATAAATAAAGAATTTGGTGATTTTATTTTGTTATGCGTCAATTTTTCATATGTTAATTATAAGTTAGGGACTAAGGGGGCCTTTGCGAAAAGAACAGGGTATGATGTTCAAGATCCTGTTAAGCAAACATCTTTCTTGAATTGGTGGGTGCATGATACAAAGGTTTATGCGGATTTTATTCGCCTTGTTAATGTATTAAGAATTAAATTTCCGGATCGCAACATTATTCTTAGGCCTCATCCTTGTGAAGAGCTGCAGACGTATATGAATATTTTTTCTGGCGTAAAGAACGTTCATGTTATTCATGAAGGAAGTGTTGCGCCGTGGCTTTTAGGTTCAAAGGTTTTGATTCATAATGGATGCACAACTGCTATTGAAGCGCATTTTTTAAATAAGAAGATTATCAATTATGTTCCCTTGCAAGATGAAGAGCAGAAATTATTTCTTCCAAGCAAGGTGGGTGTATTTTGTACAACAGAGCAGGCTGTTCTTGCACAGGCTGAAATTCTTTTGAGCGGGAAAGGCTGTTCGCGTCAAGAAGATTTGAATTCAAAAGCTAAGAAACTATTAAGCAATTTCGATTCTTCGCATGGGTTGGATAAATTATTAGATATTATAGAGAAGGCGGAACGACGAGTGAGTGATCAGTCGTTAAAATATAAGCAGGTTGACTATGGTGTTAATGAGTTTTTATTAGGTGCTTATAGAGGGTTTAAAAATGTCGCCAGGCCATTGTTTCCTGAAAAAGAGAGATTGCATCGTTTTCTTACGAGTTCTCAAATGTTTTCCGGAATTTCTCCAAAGGATATAAAGGCTAAGGTCAGGAGCATTTCCGGAATCTTAAAGAAAGACATTATTGTTAAATTTCATACTTCAGAAGTGTTTTTATTAGAAGAGAGGAAATAGTTTTTATGGAAGACAATTTTCTGTTAAGGTGGGGTGCATGAAGAACATTATCAAGAAAATATTAAATAAGGCAGGACTTGAGATCCGGCTTTCCCCCCCTCGAGATATTGCTTTGGGAATCAACGGTGACGTGATAGCCAAAGCCATGCCTTATACGATGACTTCTGCTGAGAGGATGTTTTCTTTGTGTGAAGCCGTAAGGTATGTTGTGACTAATGGTATTCCTGGAGATATTGTTGAGTGTGGCGTATGGAAGGGCGGGAGCATGCTTGCTGTGGCATTAACGTTAGTAAACCTGAATAGTATGGAGAAGAATATTTATCTTTTTGACACATTTGAGGGTATGAGTACCCCAGGGAATAATGATGTTTACGATAACGGTAAACCGGCATTTCAGTTGCTTAAGGAAGATAGTTCGGATGATGAAAAGTCAGCCTGGTGCTGTGTTTCTATTGAAAGGGTGCGGAGCGTTATGTTTTCAAGCGGTTACGATAAAGATAAGATACATTTTATTAAAGGGCGTGTTGAGGATACGTTGCCTAGGTTTGCGCCGAGCGATATCTCCATCTTAAGATTAGATACTGATTTCTACCAATCTACTTGTTGTGAGCTGGAACATCTTTTTGGAAGGATTTCTCATCGCGGGGTAATTATCGTAGATGATTATGGGTCATGGAAAGGTGTTCGCGAGGCGTGGGATGAGTTTATTCGTAAGAATAAAGTAAATATACTGATGAATCGGATAGATTACAGCGGAAGAATTGGTGTTGTTATAAAAGAGAGGGGTTTTTGATGGAAATTAATTTCGTAAACTTATTCGTGTGTCCTGAATGTGATGGAGCGCTTTTTTGGTCTGAGGAAAATTGTGTTTGTAACGTATGCGGCGGCAAATTTCCTTTTAAAGATGGTTTCCCACGTTTTGTGTCCGGATCGACCCATGAGAATTTTGCTATTCAATGGAAGAAATTCGCAGATGTTCAGCTTGATAGTAAAAACAAAACAATATGTTCTCGTGATCGGTTGTTGGACCAAACTGAGATGCGGCCTGAGGAGTTTAAGGGAAAAACTATTCTTGAGGTTGGTTGTGGTGCAGGTAGGTTTACGGAGATTCTTTTAGGTTTTGGGGCAAAGGTTGCTTCTGTTGATTATTCTGCTGCGGTTGAAGCGTGTGCGGAGTCAAATAAGATTTTTAGAAAAAATGGACAACTGGTTAATGCGCAGGCAGATGTTTTTGCTTTGCCTTTTCAAAAGAGTTCTTTTGACATTGTTGTTGGGTTAGGGATGCTACAGCATACAGGTAATGCAAAGGAAGCATTGCAGTCTTTGTGGGAACATGTTAAGCCTGGAGGGATTTTGATCGTTGATCGTTATCAGATTAGTTTTCGTTCTTGGCATCCGTTAAAATATTTTGTCCGTTTTTTTATTAGAAGGTTTCCGGCTATGACGATCTTAAAATGGGCTCAGGCAACGTGTGATGTTTTTATTCCTATTGAACGGTTTATGTTGAGACATTTGCAAGGAGGGAGGGGCAAAAAGTATTTTAGATTTATTTTTAATCGGTCATTAAATTCAGTTTTCCCGTTGAATCTTGAGATTGAGGGGAAATTAGATGCAGATACGGCCTATCGATGGTCGGTGTTGGATACTTTTGATATGTGGGCGCCGCGATATGATGAGCCTGCGACTTTTTCTACTTGGCAGAAAGAGTTGTTAAGCTTACCGGATGGGCAGGTTCTTGTATGTAAGAATTGTGGTCAGGGGAATGCAGGTCTCGTAAGGAGGGGAATGTGAGTTTTTTGGAATATATAAAGCGAGATGTGCGTCATCATATGCAGGGTCCTTTTTATAAAATAAAGAAGAAAGTAACATTGATAAGGTTATTTTGTGCGGTGATTGAACCAGATTTTCAGCTTGTTTTTGCGTATCGTTGTTATCATTGGCTTTATAAGAATAAGTTTTCTGGATTTTCGTATTTGATGTATCTTAGCGTTAAGCTGGTCACGCGTTGTGATATTGCACGAGAGGCTTGCATAGGACCGGGGTTACGGATTTCACACTCTTTTAATGTTGTTATTGGTCCTGATGTCAAGATTGGTAAAGATGCAGTTATTTTTAATGGTGTTACATTGGGAAATCGTTTAGGTAAAGGTTCTTGGACGGGGATGCCAAGAGTGGGAGACGGAGTTTTAGTGGGCACTGGCGCAAAGATTTTGGGCCCTATTAAGGTAGGGGATCATGCAAAGATCGGTGCGAATGCTGTCCTACTTATTTCTGTTCCTAAGAATGGTACGGCTGTTGGTAATCCAGCAAGAATTGCTTAAGAAAGGTTAACGTGAGAAAGTATTCTTTATCACAAAATTATTTTCTTTATTGGGATCAAGGGGAGTTATATTTGACGAATCCTATCGATGTGTTGGCACACTATAGGCGAAAGATAAATCCTCAAATGGTTCCTTTATTGTTTCAATTTTTGTTACCGTGTGATATTTTTAGTGTAGAGCAACAGGTGCCAGCTGTACATAAGCAAGAGTGGATGGTTTTCTTGAATATGTTGATCCAAGAAAAGGTGCTTGTTGATCACCCACAGATTACGGATATGGGCCAAATTGTTTCTAATATGGTTAAAGTCATCCGCGAAGTAAGCAGTGATGAACAGATTCGTTTTGCCAGGAAAACGGCATTGGGTAAGAGGCTTTTAGGCAAAATGATGTCTCTGGTGCGTTGTGATCGTGTTATCCGTATGTTGAAAGGAAAAGGCCTGGAGATAGGGGGTAATGTTCCGGCTGTTTCTAGTTTTTTACCGAGCAGCCGAGCTTTGGTTCATATGGATTATGGCACGAAGAAAGATGGGTCTCTTCAGCAGGATGCGACTGACTTGTCGGGATTTTCAGATAAAGAATTCGATTTTATTATTTCCAGCCACACTCTTGAACATTTAAGTAATCCCATCAAGGCTCTTTTAGAGTGGACTCGAGTCGTTAAAAACGCCGGGTATATTTATATTGTTTTACCTAATAAGGAATATATGAGCGATTATTATCGACCTCTTACGTCATTGGCACATCTCCAGCAAGATTATAAAAAAAATATTCCGTTGCGAGATATGGCACATGTGAATGAAGAGGAGATTAAGGCGCCTTGGTGGAGTATGGAACATTATCAGCCGCAAGAAGCGCCTTATGCGCATATGCATACATGGAATATGGATTCTTTTCTTAAATTATTGAAAACGCTTGATCTTTGTGTTGTTGATCATTGGGAATCGTCACCGTATCATTTACATGTTTTAATACGTGTCGGCGAAAATGCAGAAGCGTCTAACAAGACAAGGTTGCCTATTTTACTTGTGCCAGGATTTTTGCTGTTATTAACGAAGATTATTTATCAAAAAGGGTTTCAACGATTAAGAAGACAAAATAATAAAGAGTAAAAAGTGGTCTGAAATGATAAAAGACGAGCCTGTTCGATTAAAAAAGAAGAAAATAATTTTCTTTATTCCAACACTTGCTGGTGGAGGTGCGGAGCGGGTGATGTCTGAATTGTCTCTTAATTTCCCTGGGACAATAGAACAGTTTATTGTTTTATTTGAGAATAGAGTTTCATATTCACATCGGGCAAAGATTATTTTCTTAAGTGTTGATGCTCGTGAAAATCAAAATCTTTTTTTAAAATTGTTTGAGATCTTGCGCCGTATTTATCGTTTTCGAAAAGTAGTTATTGATTGTGATCCTGATGTGGTGATTAGTTTTCTTCAGGCAAATATGATCAATGTTTTGGTGAAATTTCTATTGCCGCATCGAAAATATAAAGCTATCATCAGCGAGCGTACGGCGACATCAAGAACTGATTTTGTGATGAAAGGATTTTATGGTTTTGTGAACCGTTTAACGATGAGGTTTGTGTATCGACGGGCAGAAGCGGTTGTTGCGGTATCTCAACAGATTAAAAATGAATTGATTAGTATGTTTGGCATTGTGGCTGGGCGGATACGTGTTATCTACAATCCGGTTGATAGTGATAAGATCATGAGGTTTGCACAGCAGCCGTTAGAGCATCCTTGGTTTAAACAAGAGGTTCCGATTATTATTAATGTGGGACGATTTGCAGAACAAAAGAATCAACGAGGTCTTTTGTTGGCTTTTGCAAGAATCTACGAACAAAAAAGATGTAGGTTGTTAATTCTCGGCGATGGTGTTTTAAAAGATGAGTTATGGCAGTTGTCACAGAAGCTGGGTGTTGAAAAAGATGTTCAATTTTTGGAATATCAACATAATCCGTTTGTGTATATAGCGCGCTCGATGATTTTTTGTTTATCTTCTGGCTTTGAAGGATTTCCAAATGTTTTAGTTGAGGCCATGGCCGTAGGGTGTTCGGTTATTGCTTTTGATTGCCTGTCAGGTCCAAGAGAAATTCTAGCGCCTGCATTGCCGTTGAGTGAAAAGATTAGGGGTGTGTTGAAAACTGATTGTGGATTGCTTATTGAGAATGCTAATTTGCAAGCCTTAGGCGATGGGATACAGATGCTCTTGAACGATACGGCATTAAGAAAAGCTTATTGCCGGGCTGGGCAGCAACGGGTTAAGGATTTTTCTGTGCAAAGAACGATTGATGCTTATTTAGACGTTTGCGATCTTAATAAGAAAAAGGAATGAAGTTTATGTTGCCATTTTTCAGGAGTCAAGAAAAGGTTTGGTATTTTTTTCAGAAAGAATGGGTATTGTTAGGCTTAATCTTTTTGTTTGCTGTTGCTGTTAGGACTGTTGCGATTCTTGGTTATGGAGGTTTTTCTGTTTTTAATAGTGTGGATACGGAATCTTATGTGTATCGGGCACAAAGTTTGTTGAAAGGGCAGATTGTTACGGTGTCGGCTATCGGGTTCACATCGTACTTATCTATGATCTTTAAGCTTGTCGGTGGAGTAAATCTTGAACTTGTAAGAATTCTGAATATTGTTATAAGTTCGTTAACAGTGCTCATTTTTTATGCTATTGGAAAAAGTTTTTATAACAAGACAACAGGGATTTTAAGTGCGCTGATCTGTATTTTTCATGTTAATTTGGTTTTTTGGTCAGGGTATGTGATGACGGATACTCTCTTTATTTTTGTTTTATCAATATC